>Ga0209249_1001052_pt1 | contig 29004 bp, 26 predicted proteins | sample SaaInlV_200m_DNA_4_FD_184653 | JGI IMG/M metagenome (GOLD analysis project Ga0209249, IMG submission 184653) | Marine microbial communities from expanding oxygen minimum zones in the Saanich Inlet - SI037_S3LV_200m_DNA (SPAdes) (version 2) | ecosystem: Environmental > Aquatic > Marine >...
GAGATGATAAAAAGATATGTCAAGTATCAAGAAAATAAAGATAAACGAGAAGAAAAAAAGTAATAATAATGAGTGGAAACAACGCGCTTTTACCCTATGTGAGGGTAAAGGTATTTTTATCCCCTTTTAGGGGTTATCTCAAAGCCACGTCCTTTGGGCGTGGTTGTTTACTAAATAAAGATTTGATGCCAACATTTCAAACAACTACATATTTTTTATTAAACTAAACGCACAAGTAATTTTTCGTTGTTAATTTTTATTCTGGTTTCCAGGCCGAAATTCCATTCAGAGCATTTCCATTTTTGTCGAAAAGGCTGCGGCCATTAAAATGCACTTTTGATTCCGGAATATCCAGGCCATCGGGTTTCCAATAATACACCGCCTTCATTTTTTGATATTTTTTTAAAATGTCAGCCAGTTTTACCATAAAATCGAATTGCCCCTGTTCCGTGGGTGGAAATGGTTGCACATCTAAAACCCAATTTGCTGGTTCGGGGTAAAATCCGTTTGCGTAATAAGCAGTCTCAACCAACACTAAATCTTGTTTGTAATTTTCCGTGAGAAAAGAAAGGTTTTCTTCCAACTGCTCAAAAGTTCCGTGCCACCAAGGATAGTAACTTAAGCCGATTACATCGAATTCAGCTCCCCGTTGAATAATATTTTTATAGAAATTATCCGATTCCTCCAGGTTGCCCCCGGTCGCTGCGTGAATTAGAATCGGAATGTCCTTTCCATTTTTGGCTTCTTTTACGCCGCGGATTCCAGCATTAATTAATATTGATAAATTATCCCAATTGGCAACACCATCGTCTAACCAGAGTTTTCCTTGTGGCCATATCATTCCATTATTAATTTCGTTGCCTATTTGCACCATTTCAGGCAAAACATCTTCTTTTTCCATCGCTTCCACTATTGATTTAGTATAATTAAAAACGCTGTCGGTTAAAATTTCAAAGGGCAAATTTTCCCATGCAGCTGGTATAAATTGTTTTCCCGGATCGGCCCAGGTATCGGAATAATGAAAATTCAACAAAATTTTGAATCCGAAATATTTAGCTTTTTTGGCTAGTTCGACAGTATATTTTAAATTGTTACAAACCGGTCCTTCCATATTTGGTGAATGGAAAATACGCAAGCGGGCCCAGGTATATCCGTTGTCTTTAAAAATTTGAAAACCTTGGTTTACCTGATTATTGACTTTGTACACGCCCCCGAACTCTTCCATTTTTTTCATTATCGAAAAATCCCCGCCAATTTCCAAAATGGTATCGATATTTTTGTTTTCGGTTGATGTCTCTTTTTGGTTACACGATAATGTAAGTCCATAAATAAGGACTAATAATCTTATTATTTTCATATGATTATAATTGTTTGTTTATTAAGGTATCATATGGAACTCGCTTATAATCATCCTCCTGTTTGCAATAAATTTTACATGCTCGTTTCATGTGTTTATAATTGTTAGTTGTTAATGGCAATCCTTCAGCTGACGGAGAACTCGCGTAATAGATCATCTTCCTGTGTGCCAATATTTGCCATGCTCGTTTCATCAGCGATTTAATTTTTTTAGAAAGATAGTATTTTATGAAAAAAGGCCGGATCCTGAGCCAGCCTTTTTTCAAATAAATTAAAATTGAATTTTAAAAGTGTTGTGTTAATGCTGATCTCCACCAATTGTAATGTTCCGATTCTAATTCTTCGACTGAAGGAAATCTGTAAAAAAGATAATGGTTGAATTCTCCAATAAAAAATCCGTTTTTTATGGTCCGGTACGAAATATCCCCTTGTAAAAAGCGCAATACAGTTTTGGTTACTTTTCCTTTTGTATCATTCAATTTAACCAGGCAATCGCGCAAATGATCGGGATTTGGATAGGGCAGGTTATAAATTGGCGCATTTGGATTGTGAGCCAACTCATTTAAAAGCAATTCAACAAAAACTAACTTTGGTGTTGAAACAGGTTTGCTCGTATCAGTTAAAAACTGCACATATTCGTTGGGCAAAAGTTTACTTGCAACCCTCGTGGTTATCGGGTTAAATTGCTGATACATGTGAATTTCATCCGATTCAATCTCTTCATATTCAGATGAGTGCAGTTCCAAAACTTTACCATCGTCAGTAACAAGGTACAAGTTTTTTAAGGCTGTCAGGGGAGTTTTTTCCAGTGCGCGATAAATATAACAAAATACCGAGCGTTTTGGCTCTCCGTTTGGGTAAGGAACCAATTTCGATTCAATATAATCTACCGGGAGTTTGTTTAATTTATTTGGGTCGAGTTCAAAGAAAATGTTTTGGCCGCGGGTACGTTTTTTTGTTCCAACCGACAAATAATTTCCAAATTCGAATGGTGCTAAATGCGATACAATTAGCGATTCGGGTGTAAGGACCAGATAATAATACTTTTTCATGGCTGTAGATTTTAGAGTTGATTTAAAGTTACGGCAAATATTGAATTTTGTCAATGGCAAAACCCTATTTTTTTCTACTGAAAAGCGCAATCTGCTATTTCCAATTCAAAAATTGGATTGCATTTTAAACTATTAAACAAGCTTTTTTACTTATTTTAGTACTTTGTTCAAACTAAATTTTATTCACGATGAGCCGTTTTTTTATTTTAATCTCAATAGTTTTTTTATTCATCCTTTCTTCTTGTAATAAAAATATTGTTACACTTGAAACTTTGCTAAATGAAATGGTTAACAAATCTTCGTTAACATACTTCCCCGAAAAATCATACAAATTACGCCAGTTTAGTAGTTACGACCGCAAAAGTATTTTACCCGAGAATAAAGACTGGTGGGCAAATGCCGATTATACACAGTTTATAAGAGAAGAAGAAAATGAAGGGCGGCGCGAATTTGTACTTTTCGATGCAGAAGGCCCGGGTGCAATTGTTCGTTATTGGATGACTTTTGCTGGTGATGGAGCCTCGGATGGTACACTGAGGATTTATATCGATAACGAGGAAAAAGCTGTTATCGAAGGAAATGTTTTGGAGATTTTAAGTGGCGAAATATTAGCCTCGGGGCCTTTGGCAAGTTCGGTTTCTCCGGAGACAGAATACGAGCGACGGGGGCATAATTTATACTTGCCAATCCCGTATTCGCAAAATTGCAAAATTACTTACCAGTGCGATGTTGTGAAATATGAAAATAATAGATGGAGGCCAAGTATTTATTACAATATTAACTACCGTACCTATGAGAACAAAGTTGAAGTGGAAAGTTTTTCAAATGAGATTTTAAAGAAAAATAAGGAATTAATTAATTTAACAGGGTTGGAGTTGTTAAAAGAACAAACGGTTAATTTAAAACAAGAATTATTCGATGTAAAAACCCTGGCCCCTTTGGATGAATTGGTTTTACAAACCCAAAAAAATGGACAGGCAGTGAATTACATTAAAATATTATTGGAAAGCGAAAATAAAGAACAAGCATTGCGTTCAACTATAATGTCGATTTCTTTTGATGGAACCGAAACTATTTGGGTTCCGGTTGGTGAATTTTTTGGAACGGGTTATCAGATTTTTCCGTCAAAAACATGGTACACAAAAGTTGAGGAAAATGGGTTGATGGAGTCGTTTTGGTTAATGCCTTTCAAAAATGATGTTAAAATTAAGTTTGCAAATTACGGCAACGATGAAGTAAAAATTGATGCCAAAGTGAGTTTTGAAGATTATAAATGGAGAAATTCTAGTATGTATTTTGGGGCATCGTGGCATGAACATAATCAAATACATACTGCAAAAGATCCGGCTTTAGAAAATCATGAGTGGCATTTCGATGTTAATTATGTGGATGTAAAAGGGCAGGGTGTGTATGTTGGCGATGCGCTTACTGTTTTTAATACTGTTGATGCCTGGTGGGGCGAGGGCGATGAAAAGATTTTTGTCGATGGCGAAAGTTTCCCTTCCTGCATAGGAACAGGAACCGAAGATTATTATGGTTACGCCTGGTGCCGGCCCGAAAAATTTACACACCCGTTTATTGCACAGCCTTCAGGAGCGGGGAATTTCCATCCCGGAATGACAGTGAATTTGCGCTACCGTTCGCTTGATGCAATGCCATTTCAAAATGAGCTAAGTTCGAATATTGAATTGTGGCACTGGGTAAAAACGAAAATGAACTTTGCAATGACCGCTTTTTGGTATGCAAAACCGGGATTTCAAATTAACGTAAAACCTGATATTGAAAATGTAAAACTTCCTGTTGCTTTAAAACGCTCCGATATTTATGAACCTATTGTTGATGAAACCGGTAAAATTGAAGGCGAACATTTGGAAGTAATTTCTTTTGATTCAGTAATAGCGAACACTCAATCGGGGAATTTTGGATGGAGTGGTGAAAGTCAGCTTTGGTGGCGAAATGCAGAAATTGGTGATGAATTGATCGCTAAATTTCTATTAAATGAAACAGGTAAATTTCTAATAAGTACACAATTAACCAAAGCCGTTGATTACGGAATTATTCAGTTATCTATTAATGGTATTCCGGTGGGTAAAAAATTGAATTGCTTTAATGAAACTGAAGTTACACCCTTCGAAGTTGAATTAGGAACAATGATTTTAAGTGAAGGTGAAAATATTTTTTCAATTAAAATTCTAGGAACCGACAAACTTGCCAAGCCCGGAAATATGGTTGGGATTGATTATTTGAAATTTGAAAAAACAGATTAAAAGATCACTGGTTTATCATCGGGAAAAGTTTTCTTATTTCTTCTTCTGATGGCCTTCTTCCATATTCACAAATTTCAAAGGCCTCGGCATATTCAATTGATTTTGTTTTTTCTTCTCCATACCATTTTGCCAGCGACTGTTTAATTTTGTCGTTTAACCGTGGTTTTCGCCAGTTCTTTAACCAATCAATTCGGGCTTCCTCGGTTTCCGGGACTTCATCCAACCTCCCGGAAGTCCAGGGCAGCCACTCAAAAAATTGTGATTTGTGTGCCGACATGGCATATATTTTCTGGTCTAAAACCTCAGAAATATCAACTGCAATATCTGCTTGAAACGGGGTTGGTTTTTGAAAACGGTCTTCAGTATATAAAAATACTGGATTTCTTTTTAATGGGGGAGTGTCGGGTGCGATGTTAGGCACGATTACCATGTAGGCCGCATCCTGAATTAGAATAGCCGTATTTCGGTGGTCGGGATGATAATCGTTTGGGCGAGGCCCAATAACAATATCAGCATTCCATTCGCGGATTAACCTGATTAAATTTAACCTGATTTCTAATGTTGGCATTAATTCTCCGTCGTGATTATCTAAAACAATATATTTTACGCCAAACCTTTTTCCTGCCTCCTGTGCTTCTGCGGTTCTTATTTTTGCCAATGCTCCACCACCTTTTTTATGGTGCCCGGCGTCACCGTTTGTAACAGAGACAAAAAGTACATTGTGCCCTGATTCTGAAAACTGAATTGCAGTCCCTCCTGCGTCAATATCGCAATCGTCTGGGTGTGCCCCAATAACTACAACATTTATTTTTTCTTGTGCAATAGCGAAAATAACCATAAGTCCAAAAAGGAACGATAGGAAAATGTACTTTTTCATAGTGATTGTTTCAAATAAAATATTTCGATAAAAGTAAGGTTTCATTTTGAAAAAAAAAGAAATGATTTTTCAAAATAAAAATTTAAAAAGTAAAAGGTTGATTATATACTCAGTTGTTAATTTATTTTAAAAAAATAAGGTAGATTATTGAATTATTATAAGAAATGTGACATAAGTCATATAAATAAATGTTGAGCAACTTATTTTTGTCCCTGTTTAATTTTGTAATTATTTAAACTGTTGTTAATTGGTTTAGATATTAAAGAATTTATAAGGACAATTTTGAAATAGATAATGAATCAATAGAAATATATTTTTTGTGAAAAAATGTTAATTCGCATTAATTTTTTATAATTTCGTTATCGAATTGAAATTTACGAGTGAGTTATTAATTATTAAAATTTAATCTATGAAAAAAATTGCGCTAATGCTTTTTGGCATTGCCTTTTTAGGCGTGCTTTTGGTTGAAGCACAGGTAAAAAGTATTTCGGGGACTGTAACAAGTTCTGAAGATGGTACTTCGATACCTGGGGTTTCAATAGTTGTAAAGGGTACTACAATTGGTACAATCACCAATATCGATGGTGTTTACCAGTTGGATGTCCCGAATGATGCTCAAACCCTTGTTTTCTCTTTTGTAGGGATGAAAACAATTGAGGCACCAATTGTTGGTACTTCGGTTAATGCAACATTAGAACCTGATTATATAGGTTTAGATGAAGTGATTGTAACGGGTTATGCAACCCGTGGTAAAAACGAAATTACCGGTTCTACTGTTCAGGTTTCAGGCGACCAACTAAAAGATGTTCCGGTTACTTCAATTGACCAGGCACTTCAGGGAAAAGTTGCAGGTATGACAATCAATACTACATCAGGTACCCCGGGTGCTACTCAACAAATCAGGATTAGGGGTATCAGTTCTATTTCTGCAAGCAACGATCCACTTATTGTTATTGACGGGGTTCCTGTTATTCAAGGTAACATTTCCGGTTCAACAGCTAGGTCTTCATTAAGTTCGCTTGCAGCAATCAATAGTCAGGATATTGAATCAATAACCGTTTTAAAAGATGCTTCTGCTACATCGGCTTATGGGGCAAGGGGTTCTAATGGTGTTATTGTAATTACCACCACCAAAGGTAAAGTTGGTGATACTAAATTCAATTTTTCTGCCAATTATGGTTTTCAGAATAAAGCTGTTGATGGACGCGAAGTTTTAACCGCAGCCCAACGCGAAGAACTTTATTTGGAAGGATTGATTAATTCTTATGGTGCTGACGAGGGATTTTCAACACCAGACGGAGCTTTTGCATGGGGTCTTGAAAATGGTTTTGGCGGAGCTGGCAAATTACAGGATTGGCGCGATGCCGGAAGACCTGAGGGAGACTGGGGCAATGCAGTTTTGAATGCGAATGCACCTACTTATAACGTTAACCTTTCGGCATCAGGTGGAGATGATGTATCTTCGTTTTATGTTTCATTAGGTTATATGAATAATGAAGCTGTGGTTATTGGAAACTTATTTGAAAGGACAACTGCTCAGTTGAATTATACAAGGAAAATGAGCAAGAAATTAAAATTTTCGACAACTAATACAGTTTCTTATACAAACCAGGATAAAATTTTCTTAGAAACTTCGGCATATTTTGCAAATCCGCATATCCTTAAATATTTTATGCCACCAACAATAGAACCATACAACGCCGACGGTAGTATTGCTACTGACTATAATTCTTCATTGTATAATATCTTGTTTCTTCAGGAAAATGATGTAACCTGGAATCACATGTTACGTGGTATGTCGAACAGTTTTATTGAGTATGAGATAATTGAAGACCTGAAATTTAAATCTGTTGTCGCATTTGACTTTATTCTTGGCCATTATAAGAATTATTCCAATAGGATTCATGGCGATGCTTATCAAGAAGGTGGTTCTTCTTTTGCGAGTATTGACCAGGATTTTAATATGGTATTCCAAAACTCTCTCGATTATAGTATAACTTTCCTTGATAATCACCGGGTTGATTTTAAAGCTTTGGTTGAATACCAGAAATTTAAATCATGGTATCTCGATGCTTATGGCGAAGGTTTTGTAACCGACGGGCTTACCAACGTTTCTTCTACTGGTGGTAATTGGGATGCTGCTTCGAACTTTTCCGACTGGGCAAATTTATCATATCTTGGTATGGCAAACTATAATTATATGAGCAAATATATTGTTGATGTTACTTTCCGTAGGGAAGGATCATCAAGATTTGCCATGGACAAGAGGTTTGGTAATTTTGGTGCCGTTGGTGCGGCATGGAATATTAGTGAAGAGGATTTTATGGATGGCTTCTCAAAAATTGATAACCTAAGAATAAGGGGATCTTATGGTGTCAGTGGTAACTCTGGCGTAGGTCTTAATGTATACCAGGCACTTTTATCGTTTGGTGCTGATTATGGTGGATTAGGTGCTGCATTCCCAAGTGGATATGGAAACCCGAACCTTACTTGGGAGAAAAATAAGAATTATGATATTGGTATTGATTTTGCCGTTTTTAATGGAAGAATTGATGGTCAATTATCTTATTACAATAAAAATACTTACGACCTATTACAGGCGGTTCCACTTACCCGGACTTCAGGGCATGGAAGTATAACCCAAAATGTTGGTAGTATGGTAAATAAGGGATTTGAGGGTATATTGAACTTTGATGTTGTCCGTTCAAATGACCTGAATGTGAGCCTGTCAGTTAATTTTGCTACACTTAATAATGAAGTTACTGAGTTAGCTAATGACGCGGCCGGCGAAGATCTTAATATTACTGGCGGATCTACAAAAGTGGAAGTTGGACATACATACAACGAATGGTTTTTAAGAGAATGGGCTGGTGTTGATCCCGCAACAGGACTTCCTGAGTGGTTTATTAACGAAACAGATGACGATGGAAATATAATCGATTCGGAAACAAAAACCGGGAATATTAATGATGCTGAAAGAGCTTATACAGGGAAAAGTGCAATTCCTACCTTTACCGGAGGTGGTGGAATCCACATCGACTTTAAAGGTGTTTATATCGATGCCAATGCTTATGTTGCCATGGGAAATCAGATAATGGAAAGTTGGGATCACTATACCTGGGATAATGGACGTTATGCAACAGATTACTTTAATGGTGTTGCCGAGCTTATGACCAGATGGCAGAATCCGGGTGACGTAACCAATGTTCCTAAAATACAACATGCTTACCGTCCGCAACTTGCTGTTAATACTTCAACAAGAAACTTGTTTGATGGTGACTACTTTAGGCTTAAAGATTTGGTTTTAGGTTATAACATACCATCTTCAATTACCGATTTGGCAAAATTGGACAGGGCTTCAATTTATGTCAGGGGAACCAATCTTTTCACTTATGCATTTGACCCAGACATGAGAAGAGGTTTTGACCCTGAAACTAATGCTGACGGTTTCACAGGGCTTGAAACGCCGCCGATACAATCTATAGTTTTTGGTGTAAATTTAAATTTCTAATATAATGAAAAAGACAATATATTTATTTATTACAGTTGTACTACTGGCCGGTATTTTTTCTTCGTGTAAAGATGAAGCCCTGGAGCCAACTCTTGCTCAATCAAAAGCAGTTGAAGGAAGTCTTAATACCCAGGAAGATGTTCTAGGTATATTATACGGTGCATATAACCGAATGACCGGTAGTGGATATTACGGAAGGGATTTTATTATCTGGGGTGAAGTTAGGAGCGATAACTGTTACTCAAACGGAAACTCAGGTAGATTTGTTACTGATGCCAAAATGGATTATACCGATAATTTTGGTGGGCATTGGTCTGAAGCTTATACGGTAATTGCTTCTGCAAATATTGTAATTGCCCTTGATCCTGCTGAACTTGAAGGTGATCTTGCAGTAATTCAGCATTATCAGGGACAAGCGTATGCAATAAGGGCATTAGCTCATTACGACCTCTTGATTTATTACGGGCAAATGAATACCGGCGGGACTTTGGGTATTCCTTATATTGAGGAATATAAAGGAGATGAGCTTTATCCTGCAAGGGGTACTGTTGCTGAAAATAAGGCTAAAATTATGGCAGATATTGCAACAGCCATTTCTATGATGAACCCTGCTCAGGATGACAATTCAAAAGAATTGTTTACAAGTTATGGTGCGCAGGCATTAAAAGCCAGGGTAGCTACTTATTTTGGCGATTGGGATGATGTAAAATCTGCATGTGGTGTTATTATCGGTTCGGGTAATTATGATATTATTCCTGGTGATGATTATGCTGCTTCATGGTTTGTGGATGGTGCCGCTAACTCAATTCTTGAACTTGCTTTTAGTTCTACCGACAATGCAAACATAAACGGTTTGCAGCAAATTTACAGGGGTGGTGCTTATGGCGACGTAGAAGGGCTTGCAGATTTGTATAATGCCTTTGATGTTGGTGATGTCAGGGCTGCCCCGGATATGATTGGCGTTGACCCGGATGTTGCTACAAGGTTATATACAAATCTTGGTAAATATCCTTCATACGATTATTCCGATAATATTCCAATTTTCCGTTACGAAGAGGTAGTCCTTAACTATGCTGAAGCATTGTTAAAAACGGGAGATGCAGGAAATGCCTTAACACAGCTTAATTTAATAACAGCTGAAAGAAATGCTGTTGCACATACAGTAGCTGACGAGAATACAGTCCTTCTTGAAAGAAGGAGGGAGCTTTGTTTCGAAGGTTTAAGGTTTCACGACCTTGCTCGTACTGGAAGGGATATTCCTTTAGTTGATGCATTTTTACAAATTCATGGTGGCCCGGCTTGGGGATCTTATAATTTTGCTTTCCCAATTCCGGTTGGGGAAATGGATGCAAATGCAAGTATGGTTCAAAACACTGGTTATTAGAAATTATTTTTAATACATAAAAAACGGGTTGTCATTTTGGCAACCCGTTTTTATTAAATGCTTTTTTAAATCTTCAATCTTTTCCAATTTTTTCTTCAATTCTTCTAACTTCTTTTTTGTTTTTCATTTAATCCATTGGGAATTGGTTGAACAGGAAAATCAAAATTCAAAAGTTTTTGTTGAATTTGTTCCTCTATTTCTTTTATGTCAGGAAATTCAAATTTATTCTGATAATCATTTATTGAGTCCATTTTAACACTGAAATAATTCATTAGTATAGAATCAGAAAAGTAGTAGTTAAAATTTTCTTCACCGGATGGATAAATATCAAAATGGTTTGGAAAAGCAAATTCTCTATTTTAGAAGAAATATTTCAATCAAATTTATGTTCATCTTCATCAAGCCCCAAACCTTTTTCGTATTGTTGCAATGCACGTAAACTCATTCCCATATTCGAGAAACCACCGTCGTGGAAAAGGTTTTGCATGGTTACTTTTTTTGTTAAATCCGAAAACAAGGTAATTGTATAATCCGCACATTCTTCAGCCGAAGCATTTCCAAGTGGCGACATTCTTTCTGAAAAATCAAGTAAGCGGTCAAATCCTTTAACTCCGCTTCCGGCAGTGGTTAAAGTTGGCGATTGCGAAATGGTATTAATCCGAACATGTCTTTCTCTCCCGTAAATATAACCAAAGCTACGTGCAATCGATTCAAGTAACGATTTGGCATCGGCCATGTCGTTGTAACCAAAAAATGTACGTTGGGCAGCCACATACGAAAGTGCAACTACAGAACCCCATTCGTTAATGGCATCTAATTTTTTCGCAGTTTGTAAAACTTTATGAAACGAAACTGCCGAAACGTCGAGCGTTTTATCAAGATAGTTATAATCTAAATCGCTGTAATGACGTTCTTTTCTAACATTTGGCGACATTCCAATGGAGTGTAAAACAAAATCTATTTTACCGCCTAAAACTTCCATCGACTCAATAAACAAATTGTTGAGGTCTTCGACTTTTGTAGCGTCTGCCCCAATTACAATGGTGTTTAGTTTATCTGCAAGCGATTTGGTTTCACCCATTCTCAAAGCAACCGGAGTATTGGTTAAAGTCAAAGTTGCACCTTCTTCATGTGCACGTTCTGCCACTTTCCAGGCTATTGAATCGGGATTTAAGGCTCCAAAAATTATCCCTTTTTTTCCTTGAAGTAAATTATTACCCATGCTTTAATTAAAAATTTTTTTCGAGTGCAAAGTTAATTGATTTAAATAAAACTAAAAGGTATCCGAATAAATCTAACGGATAACATTCTTTTTTAACTTTCAAACTTGAATATTGTTCATTTTAGTTCAAAAAATAGCTTGTGGAATATCATCAAAAAACCCTTGCCAAAGTTTTAGAAGTTTGTAAATTCAGCGTTTTTAAAAATATTATATGAAACGAACAATGTTCATTTTAGTTCTCGTATTGAATTTTCTGCCAAAAATAAATGCACAGGATGAAACAAAAGTTTTAAAAGCTTTTTTCGACGAAGCTTTAACTGATCAAACGGCGTATGAAAATCTACGTTATTTGTGTAAAAATTATAATGGTAGAATTACCGGCTCGCCACAAGCTGAAGCAGCAGTTGAATTTACTTTTCAACTAATGAATGATATGAATTTGGACAGAGTTGAAAAACAACCGGTTCAGGTTCCTCGCTGGGTGCGCGGCGAAGATGAAACTGCTTCAATTCAATCGGCAAAATTTGGATTTAAGGATGTTCCTGTAACTGCTTTGGGAATGTCGATTGGAACTGGAAAAAACGGTCTTTCTGCAAAAGTTATTGAAGTTCAAAATTTCAAACAACTGGAAGAGTTGGGTAAAGAAAATATTGATGGTAAGATTGTTTTCTTTAACCGTGCCATGGATCCAACAATGATAAATACTTTTGGTGCGTATGGCGGTGCTGCCGACCAGCGGACACGAGGTGCAGCGCGGGCGGGAGCTTTTGGAGCTGTCGGAGTTCTTGTTCGATCGTTAACCACTTCGCAGGACGATTTTCCACACACCGGGGTAATGCGTTACAACGATACTGTTCAACAAATTCCGGCTGTTGCTATAAGTACAAACGGAGCTAATTTGTTAAGCGATTGGCTAAAAAATGATCCGGATCTGAATTTTAATTTTCGTACTACCAGTTATGAATTACCGGAAGTAACTTCACATAATGTAATTGGCGAAATAAGAGGCTCAGAATTACCGGAAGAAATTATTACAATTGGCGGACATCTCGATGCCTGGGAACCCGGTGAGGGTGCTCACGACGACGGTGCAGGTTGTATGCAAAGTATTGAAGTTTTAAGGTTGTTTCAAAAATTGGGGATTCAGCCGAAAAGAACAATCCGGGCAGTAGTGTTTATGGACGAAGAAGTTGCACAACGTGGAGGGAAAGAGTATGCCCGGCAGGCAGCCTTGAAAAAAGAGAATCACTATTTTGCTTTGGAGGCCGATCGTGGTGCGTTGATGCCAAGAGGATTTGGTGTTTCAGCTCCGGATGAAAGATTGGAAAAGATTTTGGCTTTAAAAGAATATTTTGAACCTTACGGAATTACCCATTTTAAAAAAGGCGGCGGTGGTGTTGACATTGGCCCACTTAAACAATTCGGGACTCCACTTTCATCTTTTGTTCCCGATATGCAGCGTTATTTCGATTTTCACCATTCGGGAAACGATACTTTCGAGCAGGTGAATTTTCGTGAGTTTCAGATGGGAAGTGCCGCAATTGCATCTTTTATTTACCTTATTGATAAATATGATTTGTAGATTAACTTTTCATAATAAACATTTTAACAAAGCTTTAACACTCTTTCTGAAAAGAGAAAATTACTTTTACATCAAATTAAAAAAATCATAAAAATGAAGAAATCTTTACTTTTAATTTCAGCAATAATTTTGGGATTGAATTTAAATGCCCAGGAAAATACTTCCGGTACCGTTGTTTACGAACAAGTAATGAAATTGGACATAAAACTGGATGGCGATGCAGCGCAGTTTGCACACATGATGCCAAAAGAGAGAAAATCGAATAAAGTTCTATACTTCAACGCGGAAGCAACTCTGTTTGAAAATGGTAAATCAGCTGAAGACGAAGATGTGTCGATGCATTCGGGCGGGGCAAATGTAATGATTAAAATGGAAGAGCCTGAAAATAAAGTCTTTACAGATTTGTCAAATAATAAACAAATTGAGCAACGCGAATTTATGACACGTGTTTTTTTAATTGAAGGTGAAGTTGCAAATCAATGGAAAATTACCGGCAATCAGAAAATGATTTTGGATTTTCCATGTCAAGAAGCCGTTATGGAAAAGGACAGCACAAAAATGATCGCATGGTTCACTCCGGCAATTCCGATTTCTGCAGGCCCATCAAATTATGGTGGTTTGCCCGGATTAGTTTTAGCTGTAGAATCTGAAGATGGAAAACAGACAACTTTGGCTACCTCGGTAGATTTTTCTCCTTTGGCAGACGATATTCTGCAAAAACCTAAAAAAGGGAAAAAAGTTACCCGCGATGAATTTGACAAAGTGGTGGAAGAAAAAATGAAAGAGATGGGTGGCGAACAGGGTGAAGGTCGCCAAATGATGATTCGGATTCATAGATAGTCTTAAAAAAAAAGGTAGTTTTCTTACTGACACAAAAAAAACCAATTTGTATGAAATTTTTATTTACAGCAATCTTTTTAAGTTTTGCCTGGGTAGGATTTGCCCAATCGTTCTCTTTAACCGGCGACGTTTTTGGCGACGATGGTTCACCAATGATTTACAGTTCAGTGGTTTTATTAGATCCTGCCGATTCAACAATGCAGGCTTTTGGGATTACCAACAAATCTGGAGAGTACGATATTAAAAATATTAAAAAGGGTGACTATTTGATGCAGGTTGCTTTTCTGGGATTTGAAACTCTATACAAAAACATTTCCATTCCGGTACAAGGAAATAAACTGGTAACCGTAGTTTTAAAAACAAAATCGGTTGATGTTGATGAAGTGAAAGTAACTGGCGAATATGTTCCCTTGGCGATTAAAGGTGACACGGTTGAATACAATGCCGCTGCTTTTAGGTTAAAGCCCGATGCGGTTACTGAAGATTTGCTGAAAAAATTGCCCGGAGTTGAAGTCGATCGTGCAGGGAATATTAAAGCAATGGGCGAAGATGTAGAGAAGTTGTTTGTTGATGGTAAAGAATTTTTTGGCAACGATCCGAAAGTAGCTACAAAAAATGTTCCTGCCGACGCTGTTGATAAAGTGCAGGTTTACGACCGTAAATCGGAAAATGCAATGTTTACCGGAATTGACGATGGAAGCCGCGAAAAGGCTATTAATTTAAAACTAAAGGAGGATAAAAAGAATGCATTTTTTGGCGATGTTATGGCTGGTGGAGGAACAGGAGAACGTTGGCAGGGGAGTGCAAAAGCGTATCGTTTTACCGACAAAATTCAGGTGGCGGCGTTGGGAATGGCGAACAATGTAAACCAATATGGTTTTTCGTTTAACGATTTTATGAATTTTAGTGGCGGTGTTGGGAAAATGATTCATGGTGGTGGTTCTGCCAAAATTAGTATCAATAGCGATGGCAGTTTCCCGATTAATTTTGGGGAAGCAATTTCCGGATTAAATACTTCGGGAGCAGGCGGTGCAAATTTTTCATATTCAACCAGTCCGAACGATCGGGTTTTTATTAGTTACCTGGGAAATGGCTCAAAAAAGGAGTTGGATGAAACCACAAAAACGTGGAATTATACAGGTGATAAAGATTATTTTCAGGAACAAAATCTGGATGAAACTGATAAAAATGGAGCACACCGTTTTAATTTTGGATTGCGACAAAGATTAGATACCACCCAAAATATTTTAGTCGATGGAAATTTCTCATTAACAAATGGTGATAACAATCGGCTGGCTTTTTCGGAAAGTTCTTCAGATGAGGTTTTAATAAATACTTTACTCAACCAGAGCACAAATATTTCGGACCAGATTTCGGGAAGTGCGAGGGGTTCTTATACAAAAAAATTGAATCACGGAAAATCGAATTTTAATGTTGGAGGTGATCTTTCGCTGTCGAAAAGTTTAGCCGAAAACCAAATTTTTACAGAAACAAATTATATTGAACCCCAAAATTTAATAGAAAGAAATATTATTCAGGACAATGAAAATGAGAGTTTGCGCTATTCTGTAAACACTTCGTTCACTCAAAAAATTGGAACAGGAATTTATTTAACTCCTGAATTAAGTGCAGGTAGATCCATCGAAGATTTATTTAGGACAGATGTGATTTTACCGGGTCCAAATAAGGTTAGAATTATTCCGTATGACAATATTTTTCAAAAAAAATACAGTTGGTTTCGACCAAAATTAAGTTTGAAAAAGGTTGCAAAGAAAACTACTGTTTCACTAACGCTGCAAGCTGAGAGCGGAAATATGGTAAATACTTTAAACGAAACTACTGAATCGGACAATAGTTATTTCTATTTGCTGCCAACCGTTTGGTACGAGTACCAGTTTCAAACTGGTCGTAGAATTATGGTGCGTTATGGTTCAAGCGTAAACACTCCAGGTATTACACAACTTCTCCCAATTGAAAACAACATAAATCCGCTTTCTATTTTTTATGGAAATCCTGATTTAAAGCCGGAAGTTGCACATCGACTTAATACACATTATATTTTATTCGACCAGTTTTCATTTACATCGATAATGGCAAATTTAAGTGCAACATACACCAACGATAAAATAAACTGGGACAGAACAGTTGACGAACAACTGGCAATGGTAAACACTTTGCAAAATTTCGATTACGATTATAATGTGCGGGGAAATGTTGATTTTTCAACTCCAATTCGCCGTTTAGGAATGAAAGTTCATTTGAATGTTGAGGAGAGTTGGAACAAAGGTTTGAACTTAATTAACAAAGTTGAAAATGAGTACACCAGTTTAAGTCATCGGGCGTCGTTTAGTATCGATAACCGTAAAAAAGAAAAATGGGATTTAAATACTGGAGTAGCCGTCACAATAACCGATTCAAAATATTCAATTCAAAATTCATTGGATAACACTTATTTCGATATGTCGTGGTTTGGCGAAATACGGTTTACACCCAACGATAGCTGGAATTTTGAAGTTAGCTCCGACATTACCAATTATACCGATAAAAGTTTTGGCGAATCGCTAAGTGTTCCGTTGCTGGGAGCAGAAATCAGTCATTATTTCTTAAAAAATAAGCGAGGTACTTTGGCTTTAAAAGGTTTCGATTTGCTTAATCAGAATCAAATTATACAACGTTTTGGCGAGCTAAATTACTTACGTGAGATTCGCTCAAATAGTATCGGCCGTTTTCTTATGCTTTCGTTTACGTACCGTTTAAACAAATTTGGAAAAGAGTCTGGCGGAATAGATATTAAAATGAAAAGATAATTTCATGTTCAGGCAGTTAAAACTGACGGTAAAGGAAATTACTAAAATTTAAATTTGTCTTATTTTATCCTTTGCCGATGGTTGAAACCAACGGAATTAATGGATATAAAAATCACAATCAATGTTATCTTTATCTAAACTCATTCCAAATAAATTTGCTTTTTTAAAAAATCAATCTATATTTGCCTCAAGCAAAGTCGATAAAATGAATTTAGAATTTAGAAATACTTCTTTAAAAGCAATAGCAATCAGCTTTTGCGCTCAATTCATGTTGTCGTTTTTTTCTATGCGTATGCGCTAGCCTTCTTTCAATAGTTTCTGTTGGCAGAAGGCACATTTATCACAAACATTTTTTTCATTATCAATTTTTTTAAAACATAATTTTATGGCGAATAGAGTTATTCGTTTGGGTGGAAGTCATATTGGCAACTCAAAATCAGTACATAATTTAATTCAGTTTTTGGCAAAAAGTAACGAACGGAAATTCGTTGTGGTTTCTGCAATTCCCGAGTTATTAAACGAAATTGAAGCAAGCATTTTAAATGTTTTTCAGCAAAATATAAATATCGACAAGTTATTGGCAAAACTTAATTCATTTTTTACTGAAAGAACAAGGATAGAAATTTCGGAAGACTACCAAAATTTGGTAGAACAGCTCACCAATTTATTAAAAGGAATTGCGTTAATTGGCGATTATTCACCATCGCTAAAAGATCAGGTAATAAGTTTTAGCGAAAAACTTTCGGTAGAAATTCTGAAAACACAATGGAATTTGATTGCACCAGAAGTTAAGATAATTTGTCTAAAAGAAATAGAACTTTCAAGCACCTCCGATTTTGGAAATGCAACTTTTCTTTCCGTTAACAAAGAGAAAATCGATGAACTTTCTGAATCTGTTTTTATTGTCCCGGGTTCTTATGGAATTGCTGAAAATGGGAAAATTGCAAGAACCGGAAAATCGGCAGCAGATTACACCGCAGCTTTTTTAACCCATGAACTGGGTGTAGAAAAACTGGAACTTTGGGACTTGGATAATGATTTTCAACGAGCCGACCCAAAAATTGTTTCCAATCCTCCAAATATTAAAAGACTAACTTATTCTGAAGCCAGTGAATTGGCATATTTTGAACATTACTCTTTTCACCCACGAGCCGTTGAACCGCTGGAGCATAAACACATTCCAATTCAGGTAATTAATTCATCGACCTCGGATGGCTTGGTAAAAACAATTATTAATACTGAGACTTTTATTGAAGACCAGATTGTAAAAAGTGTGGCTTGTTCCGACGATATTTCATTGTTGAAATTAAATGGTCCCGGAGTGGGTTTAAAGCCTGGTATTTTGGCAAAAGTTACAACTAAATTAAATGACGCCGGAATAAATATAAAATCGGTGATTACTTCGCAAACATCAATAAATCTGGTATTGGCAGAACAAACCGGCAATAAAGCTTTGGCTTTTATTCAACAACTTGGCTTTTCCGCAGTGAAAGAAATTTCTATTGAAAAAGAAGTTTCGCTTATTGGAATTGTTGGCCATGGGATGCAAAATAATTATGGCGTTTCTGCGAAAATATTTGGTGCTGTTGCCAACAATAAAATCAATGTTTTGTTAAGTGGATCAGGAGCTTCCGACCTGGTAAGTTACCTAGTTGTAAAAAGCTCAGATAAAGAAAAAAGTGTTCGTGAAATATATAATGTATTCTATTAATTCTTTTTCTTTCATTCTCCCCTAGGGGAGATGTCCAACTAGTTGGACAGAGGGGTGAAAGACTACCAGCCAATAAAACTATAAATTGATTATTCATAACTCAAAAAAATAAATAAAATGACAACAAAAAAATTAAACTTCGAAACCCTGCAACTTCATGCAGGACACCAGCCCGATGCAAGCACAAATTCTCGGGCCGTACCAATTTATCAAACTACTTCGTATGTTTTTAACGATTCCGACCACGCAGCCAATTTGTTTGCGCTTAAAGAGTTTGGTAACATTTACACCCGAATAATGAACCCGACCTCCGATGTTTTTGAGCAACGCGTAGCTGCACTCGAAGGCGGAGTGGCTGCTCTGGCAGTTGGTTCCGGGCACGCTGCACAGTTTCTGGCTTTTAATACCCTTTTAGAAATTGGCGACAATGTTGTTTCGTCGCCCTATCTGTATGGAGGGACCTACAATCAGCTAAAAGTTTCGTTTAAACGGCTGGGAATAGAAGCACGGTTTGCCGATGATTTAAATGTCGATTCGTTTGAAAAATTAATTGACGAAAACACAAAAGTCATTTATTTAGAAACTATTGGAAATCCCGGATTCAATATTCCAGATTTCGATGCGATTGCTGCATTGGCGAAAAAATACGACATTCCGTTTATGGTTGATAATACTTTTGCCGGTGCAGGTTACCTTTTCCGGCCAATTGAACACGGTGCAAACATTGTTGTTGAATCGGCTACAAAATGGATTGGTGGTCACGGAACCAGCATTGGTGGTGTTATTGTTGATGCCGGAACTTATAATTGGGGCAACGGAAAATTCCCGGGTTTTACCGAACCATCAGAAGGATATCACGGATTAAAATACTGGGATGTTTTTAATTTCGATAGCGATTTTGGAAACATTGGATTTATAATAAAAGCACGTGTTGAGGGTTTGCGTGATTATGGTGCTGCGATTAGCCCGTTTAATTCATTCCTGTTAATTCAGGGTTTGGAAACATTATCTTTACGCATGGATCGTCATATTGAAAATACGCTTGCTTTGGCAAAGTGGTTGGAAAAACATCCGAAAGTGGAAAGTGTAAATTACCCCGGTTTGGAAAGTCATGAATCGTATGAAAATGCAAAAAAATATTTGCCAAAAGGAGCTGGTGGTGTTTTATCGCTTATTGTAAAAGGTGATAAAGGATCCGCAAATCTGGTTGTAAACAACCTCGAATTAGTTAGTCATCTTGCAAATGTTGGCGATGCAAAAACTTTAATTATTCAGCCTGCTGCAACTACGCATCAACAGTTGCCGGAAGAAGCTCAAATTGCTGCCGGTGTTTTTCCTACACAATTAAGAGTGAGTGTTGGTTTGGAACACATCGACGATATTATTGCCGATTTCGAACAAGCACTTGGTAAAATTTAAAAAAGACTCACCAAAAATGTTTTAAATTGGATAGAAATATATTAATCGGTTCTTCTCTTTCCTCCCCTTTTGGGGGAGGTTAGGTGGGGGCTTCTAAATAAAAGATATGCCTTTAAAAATACCAGATCAATTACCAGCCATTGATTTACTTCAGCAAGAAAACATTTTTGTGATGAATGAATCTCGCGCTGCGCATCAGGATATTCGTCCGCTTAAAATTATTATTCTGAATTTAATGCCCCTGAAAATTTCAACTGAAACTGATTTGTTGCGTTTGCTTTCAAATTCGCCACTTCAAATTGAAATCGATTTTATGAAAATAAAAGGGCACACTCCCAAAAATACACCTTCGTCGCACATGAAATCGTTTTACAGGAACTTTGATGAATTGAATGGTAGAAGGTACGATGGAATGATAATTACCGGCGCACCGGTTGAACAATTGGAATTTGAGGAGGTGACTTACTGGGACGAAATGAAACAGATTCTCGATTGGGCAGAACAACATGTAACTTCTACATTGTTTATTTGCTGGGCAGCTCAGGCAGGATTGTATCACCATTACGGAATCCCGAAATATCCGCTCAAGAAAAAGATGTTCGGTGTTTTTGAACATACACTTTCTAACCCAAAATTACCTATTTTCAGGGGATTTGACGATCTGTTTTTCGTTCCACACTCGCGCCACACCGAGGTTAGAGCCGAGGATATTGAAAAGGTTGACGCACTTCAAATAATTGCGATTTCTGAAGAAGCCGGTGTAACAATTGTAAAAGCAAAAAGTGGAAAGCAGCTTTTTATAACTGGGCATTCTGAATATTCACGAAATACAATTGATACCGAATATAAACGCGACAAATCAAAAAATCTGCCCATAGAAATTCCCCGTAACTATTATCCTGAAAACATTCCTGAAAATGCACCATTAATGCGTTGGAAATCAACCGCAAATTTATTGTTCTCAAATTGGTTAAACTATTACGTTTATCAGGAAACTCCTTACAATCTGGAAGAAATACAGTAAAAATCACAAGTTCTGTGTTGGTGGCTTTGTATTTCTCGCAAAAGAGCTTTTAATCATTTTCGTATTTTAATATCGAACACCGATTCACGATTTTTGAATAACGAAATATTTGGATAAAATCAGAAATCATCATTCGTTAATCGATATTCATCATTCATTTTAAGATAGCGAATTCCGGCAAAACCAAAAGAACATGACCAGTAAAGCAAGTGGTTTTTTAAGTAGAAATAAAACATGATATTTTCTGGAAACTTTTAATATTCCTTTTTGTTTTGTAGATTGATACAATTAATAATTACGAGATTCATGTCAATTCGTTTAAAAACTAAAACTATCAGGAGGAAAAATTATGAATGTTAAAAAACTACTTTTAGCTGCTTTGGCAGTATTTGTTACTTTTCAGGTGCTCGATTTTGTAATTCACAATTTAATTTTGTCAGCCGATTACGAGGCGAGCATGGAATTATGGCGCCCAAATATGATGGATTTAATGTGGTTAATGTACATAACAAGTGCTTTGTTATCCATCGTTTTTGTGTATGTTTTTGCAAAAGGATATTCGGGAAAAGGAATTATGGAAGGCATCCGATTCGGATTGATTTTTGGATTTATTGTTTCAGTTATCGGAATTTTAAACCAGTACATTGTTTATCCCATTCCGAGCGACTTAACCATAAAATGGATTATATTTGGATTAATTGAATTCTTGGTGGCTGGTATTGTAGTGTCACTAATTTATAAACCTAAATAAAATAAGAATGAAACAAATTATTGTTATTGTAATTGCTGCATTTATTTTGGCAGGTGGAAATTTAAATGCCCAAAATTATGATTCAGTTTCCGGGGCCACCCAAAAAGCAGATGGAAAAAACATGACTTTTGAGCAATTTTCAGAGGCTTTAAAATTAGAAAGCAAAACAGTGTTCAGTACTGTAAATGCTGATGGAACGCCAAACGTTGCTGTTTACATTCACGTTGAAAGTTTAGGCGATAATATTATTGCAGCGGGATCGATGGCAGATACCAAAACCACGAAAATTAATATTCTGGAACGCAAACAGGCAGTTATGCTTTTAATTCTTCCCGATAAAACAGAGGATGGTTTTGATGGTGCAAAAGTGGTTTTAAAATACATCGACGACAAAGAAAAAATAGCAGATCTTCGTTCAAAAATGGAAGAATCAACTGAAAAAACTACATTTTTTACGGTTGAAAAGTTTTTGAATTATCGCTAAAAAAATACTGTTCAATAAAAATATAAGTCCGGTCTTAATTCAAGTCCGGATTTTTTTGTGCCCTTTACTTTTTCCTTTATCATATAAACCTTAATTTTGAAATAGAAATCAAAAAATAAAAATCCATGAAAAAAATAGCAGTTGTTTTAGCCGGAAACGGTGTTTATGATGGGGCAGAAATTCATGAAGCTACATTAACTTTACTCGCCATTGCAAAGCAGGGTGCACAATATCAATGTTTTGCACCTGACATTAATCAGGCGCATGTAATAAATCATTTAACGGGTGAAGAAATGCCGGAAACCCGAAATGTTTTAGTGGAGGCAGCGCGCATTGCACGTGGAAACATAAAGTCGCTGGCAGAATATAAAGCCAAAGATTTTGATGCGATTGTTTTTCCAGGTGGATTCGGAGCAGCAAAAAATCTTTGCACTTTTGCCTTCGACGGTGTTGAATGTACCGTAAATAAAGATGTTGAAAAGGCAATCAGGGAAACGGTAGTTGCTGAAAAACCGGTTGGGGCACTTTGTATTTCGCCCGTTTTAATTGCTAAGGTTTTGGGCGATGTAGAAGTCACAATTGGCAATGATGAAGGTACTGCCAATGCCGTTGAAACTTTAGGTGGTACTCATGTAAATACCAATCATGGCGAAATTGTTTACGACGAGAAATACAAAGTGGTAACAACTCCATGTTACATGCTCGACGCAAGTATCGACCAAATTGCTGATGGTGCTGAAAAAGTGATTCAGAAAATTCTGAAATTAGTTTAATTGCAGTTTTAAATTGTTCTGTGCTTAGTTTAACTAAGATGTTTATTACGGTTTGAAAATTACATGGGTTAGGATTATAAATGAAATTCGTTAGTAAGCACCAAAAAACAAACTACAAATATCAATTAATACTCAATGTTCAAAATACTAAAACCCAAATTAGTATATAAAAAATATAATCGATTAATTAGGTGTAAGTTTTGAAATTTGAATATTACAGTTTGAAATTTATTTGTGATTTGTTGATTGATATTTGTTATTTCAGAAATGTGAAGAATTAAAGTAGCTGCAATGAAATTGCATAATTTTAATCAAAATGTAGGATGATGAACCCGATTCCATTTATAGATATTCACACACATCCTTTTCGAAATGAAACGGAGACAGTTACTGTGCAAAACTTATTTCCTGGTGATGGATTTGCAGCTTTTTCAGGGCGTAATTTTTATTCGGTTGGATTGCATCCCTGGCATATTAAATCGCCCGATGAAAATAACGAAAAACTGATTATGGTGAAAGAAGCACTTGACTTTAACCATGTAATTTTTGTTGGGGAATGTGGTTTGGATAAAAAGGCAATTACAAATTTCGAGGAACAAAAAAGAGTGTTTGAAGCGCAGGCAATTATGGCTGAGGAGTTTGAATATCCTCTAATTATACATTGCGTAAAAGCGTATAATGAGGTCTTGGAATTGCATAAAAAACTAAAACCGGCAATGTCGTGGATTATGCATTCTTATAACGGGAATATTCAAATCACTCAACAAATATTAAACAAAGGATTTTTATTCTCGTTTGGAGAAAACTTGTTTAAATCAAACCCAAAAACGGTTGAATTATTTCAATTTCTACCCTTGAATACTATCTTTTTTGAAACTGATGAATTTGATGGTGAAGTAGAAAAAATGTATCAAAAAGCGGCAGAAATTAGAGAAATACCAATTGGGGATTTGAAAATGGCTGTTTGGGAAAATTTTAACCGAATTGAAAAAAGGTGGGTTGGACGATCGTGAGAAAAAGATGAATAAAATGAGAATATATTTTAAGTCGATGATTTTATGGATTGGTTAGTACGCACCGAATTACTTTTGGGAGAAGAGAAGTTAAATAGATTGAAAAAATCAAATATTTTGGTTGTCGGACTTGGCGGTGTTGGGGCCTACGCAGCAGAACAATTGTGCAGATCGGGAGTTGGGAAAATGACCATTGTTGATAGCGATGTTGTGGAAAATTCAAACAGAAACAGGCAATTATCTGCACTTATAAGTACTATGAATAAACCCAAGGCAGATGTTTTGGCTCAACGGTTTTTGGATATAAATCCAGAACTGAAATTAATAGTTGTAAAGGATTATATTCATGATGAAGAAATATTGGAACTTTTAAAAAGTCAACCCTTTGATTATGTGGTTGACGCAATTGATACCTTAACTCCAAAGATTTTTCTTATTCAACATGCGTTACAACTGGAACTAAAAGTGGTGAGTTCAATGGGTGCCGGAGGAAAATTAGATCCATCTTGCATTCGGGTGTCGGATATTTCAAAATCGTACAATTGTAAACTGGCCAGAATGCTACGAAAACGATTGGGGAAGTTTGACATTAAAACAGGTGTTCAGGTCGTTTTCTCTACTGAAAAAGTAAATGAAAAAGCTGTTCGTTTGGAAGAGGGGCAGAACAAAAAATCAACTGTAGGAACCATTTCATACATGCCAGCTATTTTCGGTTGCTTTTTAAGCAGTGTAGTAATTCAGGATTTAATTCAAATTAAATTAAAAAACTAAGGCGTTGCATGTAATTAATCGGCATAATAAAAAGGGATTGTATTTTCGAAAAAAGAAATTGTTGGCTTTCGGTTTGATTATTACAATTTTAGATTAACTTTGTATCGCTAATTTTAAGATAGTTAAGAAAATATTTATTTTTTGGTTTTAGAATTAGAAAGTTGGTCTTTTTTTTATTGGCTTTTAACAATCAGGATACAGTTTTTCCTTCTTGTTTTTTCGAGGTTTTTATTGGTGATTCAAAATTCCAAAAAATTTTTTATTAAGTAAATCCCGGATGCAAACAATGCAAAGGTTTTTCGGTTTTTTGTGCAAATAGGAAAAAGAATTTATTAATTTTTTAAATAATTACAAATGAACATTTATGTTGGAAATCTTCCATTCAGTATTGGCGAGGAAGATTTAAAAAAGATTTTCGAAGAGTATGGTGAAGTAGCTTCTGCTAAAATTATCACTGATAAATTTACAGGTAGAGGTAAAGGTTTTGGTTTTGTTGAAATGGATAGTGACGACGATGCCAAAAACGCCATTGAAGAACTAAACAATGCCGAAGTTGGTGGCAGGAACATCAAGGTAAACGAATCACGCCCACGTTCAAACGATGGTGGTGATCGTCGCGGTGGCGGTGGCGGTGGTTATAACCGTAGGGATCGTTATTAATAGTTTTATGCAAGGAACTGTTAAGTGGTACGATGCTGTTAAAGGTTTCGGATTTATCCAAACCAGCGAAGACCAAGACGTTTTTGTGCATCGTTCAGGAATTAAAGATGCTCATCTGGGTTTGGAAACAGGCCAAAAAGTTGAGTTTGAAACTAAAGAAAGCGAGCGTGGTACTGTAGCTTTTAATGTTGAAAACATTTAAGTAAAAGATAGTCTTAGATTAGAAGGATTCTACTTTTTGTGGAATCCTTTTTTTTTGATTTTTAATAATCTTTAAACGGCCCCTGTGGTTCTGTATTTACCATTTCAATTTGTTGCGTAATAAATCTCTTTTTTATTTCATTAATATTTTCGGATAGCTTTTCTAAGTCATTTTGTTCTGAAATATTTCAAGAAAAAAAGTTAAGCTAAGTTCATTTTAATAAAAATGAACAGTTTTGGAAACTGTTTAAAAATTAACCGTTCATTTAATTAATGGTCTTTTTCACTTATACTTAGTTGAATTTTCCTTAAAGAGTTGGTCTTATTGTTCATTATATCGTTTATTTTAATTGAATTTCACGAATTCCCTTCGGTCATTTCTCGCAAATCCGTCTTCCCGATTACTTCGGGATAAGTTGTCTTAGTAAAAAATACATCATGAATTACTCTAAAAAATAAAACTTAAGCAGTCTCTTAGTTTTTATCTCATTTTTGTAGTTTTGGATTTTATTTTTTTTGCACATTATTAAAATTTTGAAACTTAAGTTGAAAATATAAAGTAATTAAATGCAAAATATTACAATTTCATTGGAATTAAAAAACAAGGTTCCTGGTTTGGAACTTTCCTGTATAGAATGCGATGTTCAATTTCAACAAAAAAATGAAGTTCTTTGGAGTGAAATTCAGCAAAAAATTGTTGAAATTTCTGCGAATATAAAGATTGAACAAATCAGCAAGATTTCAACAATTTCTGCTTCACGAAAAGCTTATAAAGCTTGTGGGAAAGATCCTGCACGGTATCGTCTATCGGCAGAGGCACTTTTAAGAAGGGTAATAAAACGTAAAGAACTTTACCAGGTAAATAATGTGGTTGATTTATTAAATCTGGTTTCAATTTCAACCGGGTTTTCAATTGGAGGTTACGATGTTGAGAAAATTAATGGAGATGTAGTTTTTGGGATTGGAGAGAAAGAAGAGCCCTATTCGGGAATTGGAAGGGGAGAATTAAATATTGAATTCCTCCCGGTTTTTCGCGATAATTTGGGTGCTTTTGGTAGCCCAACAAGTGATTCTGTGAGAACGTCTGTTTCAAAACAAACTAAAAGATTTTGCATGATAATCATTGATTATTCATCTTCTTCTCAATTAAAAAAAGCAACTGAGTTGGCAAGCGGTTTATTGGAAAAGTATGCAAATGCCACAAATTTTGAATTATATAGCGTTAAATAAAATGAAGCAACTCAGTAAATTTTTGCTTAAAATATTTGGTTGGAAGACTGTTGGTGGAGTGGCTCCCGAAAATAAATGCATAATTATAGGAGCTCCTCATACCAGTTCCTGGGACTTTGTAATTTCCTCGTTATACTATCGCGCTGTTGGTGGAGTTGCAAATGTACTCGTTAAAAAAGAACTTTTCTTTTGGCCAATTGGTGGTGTAATTCGTTCAATGGGTGGAATTCCTATCGATCGTTCAAAAGGTGCAAATGCTATCCGACAAACCATAAAGTTATTTAATGAATCGGAATATTTACATCTCGCTATTTCACCAGAGGGGAGTCGTAAACGAACAAAAAATTGGAAAGCTGGTTTTCATATCATTGCAAGCGAAACGAAAGTTCCTATTTATCTGGGAAGTTACGATTGGGGGAAAAAGGTGGTTACTCTCGGGGTAAAATTCGAAATTACAGAAGATTCGAAAGAAGACATAAAACGTATGAAGGATTTTTATCGCGAAAAGGGAATTCAGGGCCGTTTCCCGGGACAATTTACAACTGAACATTGAATTTTACCGATATTGGTTATTGTATAAAATATAAAAGCTATTATCTTTAACTTGCTTCCATTGTAGGACTAATTAAATTTAAATTCAACCAAATGAATAAGAAATTTTATTTGATATTAGTAATTTTTGTAATATCAGTTACAACTGTTTTTTCACAATACACTCCATTTTATCAATGGACACTGCTTCCTCAAAATCAGATGGATGAAATAGTTGGTGAAACTTCGGGTGAAACTTCTTTGCATCATGCTATCGAAATGGTAGGTTATCAGCGTAATCGCCCGGCAAGTGAGTATGGAAAAGGTACATTCAGGGAAGGAAAATATGTTCTCGAAAAATTGATTGAATATGGAATTAACGGAGCGCAGATTGAGCGTTTTGAAGGTGGTCAAACCTGGGATGGTATAAAAGGTGAATTGTGGGAAAGAAGTCCGAACAAAAAGAAACTGGCTGATTACGATGATATTGCATTGTCGCTTGCCCAGGGAAGTAAACCGGCAGATGTCGAAGCTGAACTTATTTGGGTAGAAGAAGGTGCTGAAAAAGATTTTGAAGGTTTGGATATTGAAGGAAAGATTATTGTTACTTCGGGTTTTGTAAGCCGGGTACATAATTTAGCGGTTCAAAAAGGAGCAGTTGGAGTTGTTGGTTTTGGTTCGAGCCGTGAACTTAAAGCTCCGCTTGCAATTCCTTCGAGTGGAATAAGAGGGGCAAATGCAACTTTTGGTTTTTACCTTACCCCACGCGAAGGGTACAAACTTCGCGACCGCTTAATACGTGGTGAGATTATAAAAGTTCATGCTGTTGTTGAATCAGAAATGTTGCCTTACGACTTACAGATTCCAACTTGTGTGCTCCCAGGAACCGATCCAAATGCCGGAGAAATAATTCTCTCGGCCCATATTTACGAAGGATATACAAAACAGGGCGCCAACGACAATGTTTCGGGAAGTGCAGTAATTTTAGAAGTTGTCCGGGCATTAAATCAGATGTTTGAAGATGGCAGGTTGCAGCGCCCCAAACGTGGAATCCGTTTTATCTGGGTCCCTGAATATTCTGGAACTGCTCCGTGGGTAAATGCCCACAAAGATTTAATGGAACAGACTTTATGTAATATCAATCTTGATATGGTTGGATTGCACCTTAAAAGTAATAATTCATTTTTTAGTTTGATGAGAACTACTTTCGGAAATCCACATTATATTAATGATGTAATGGAAAATTATTTCGTGTATATGGGTGAAGTAAATAGGGAGATTCTGGCAAATCGTAGTGCTGAAAAAATTGCAAACCAAATAATTGCACCCAGTGGATCTGACGATCCGTTTTATTATCAGATTGAACAACATTACGGTGCTTCCGACCACGAAGTTTTTAACCATTGGTCAACGCATGTCCCTGGAGTAATGTTCATAACCTGGCCTGATTTATATTATCATACTTCGGAAGATATCCCCAATAAACTGGATCCTACACAAATGAAGCGTGCTGCAATAATTGCCGCAGCCGGTGCTTA
>Ga0209249_1001056_pt1 | contig 28901 bp, 36 predicted proteins | sample SaaInlV_200m_DNA_4_FD_184653 | JGI IMG/M metagenome (GOLD analysis project Ga0209249, IMG submission 184653) | Marine microbial communities from expanding oxygen minimum zones in the Saanich Inlet - SI037_S3LV_200m_DNA (SPAdes) (version 2) | ecosystem: Environmental > Aquatic > Marine >...
CGTTCTCTTCTCATTTTATTAATAAATAGTCAAATTTCCTTTTTTTTAAAATTTTTTATTCATCATAAATAAAAGATGAATTTTGTTAATCAACTCCAAGAAAACCAATAATCTTTTAAATAATTAAATCAAAAATCAAAACAATGGTAAAGAAAAAAATAACAAAAAAGAAAGAAATTAAACATTCTACGAAAAGAAAGTCTCATTCTAAAAAACAAAAATCAGATTATGACATAGCATATGATTTTTCAACTAAAGCTTATAAAAAATTTCAAGAAGCAATAAAATCAATAGTGCTCTTTGGAAGTGTTTCTAAACACGATACAACAAAAGGCAGTGATATAGATATTCTAGTAATAGTGGATGATTGCTCAGTTCAGTGGGACCAAGAATTGATTGCTTGGTATCGAGAAGAAATGGGGAAACTATTAGAAAGCCAATCAGATAAATTGCATATTAATACTGTAACTCTTTCCACATTCTGGGAAGATGTCCGAGAAGGGGAACCTGCGGCAATAAACATTATTAGATATGGCCAAACATTGATGGATTTTGGAGGGTTTTTTGACCCATTAAAAGCATTATTGGCCAAAGGAAGGATAAGGCCAACATCCGAAGCTGTATTCACCACATTAAGACGTGCACCAATGCACATTTCAAGAGCGAAATTTGATATTGTGAACTCCATAGAACATTTATATTGGGCAATGGTTGATTCTGCACATTCGGCATTGATGGCGAAAAACCAAATTCCGCCTAGTCCTGAACATGTAGGGGAAATGCTTGAAGAAATTTTTGTAAAAAACAAAATTCTAGATAAGAAATATGTTAAATGGTATGAAGAAATGTATCAACTTGCACACGACATAATCCATGGTAATGTAAAACATTTAACTGGGAAAGACATTGATGTATTGATGGCAAGAACAATAGATTTTGAAAAAAAATTAAGAGATATAACTTCTAATTTGATTCATAAACGAAAAATAATTCGTGAAGAATTGAAAGAATAATTAAAAAAAAGAAAAAAAGTTTATGCGCCTATGGCTACATAACCAATTGCTTTTGCTGCTTCTAAAGCATGTACTGAATATCTTCCAGATCCATCTTTTTCTACTGCAGCCGCATATAAATCAGATGCATAATCTATTGCCTTATCTGTATCAAGTTTACCATCTTCAGTTGAAATCTCTCCAACAAATTTTCCCTGTCTAGCAGGTAAAACAGTTTCTTGATATAAACTAGCAATTTGATCAACACTTAATATACCTTCAACAGCCATACTATAATCTTCAGCAATATCGCCAGCTAATCCAGCCATATCTTTATCTTTCAAGTGTTTTTCTGCTTGAACATAAGATAAATGTGCTTTGCTTAAATCTTCATATGTACTTGTTTCTAATGCAGGCATACCCATTAAAAAGCCATAACCTTTTCCAAGATCATCACCGATAACTGGTGCAATTTTTCCAATCAAAAGATCTTCCAAACCAGCAGTAGTCCCTTCGATGAAAGGCACTTTTAGTGTTTCATATTTTGCATCTAATAACTTACTAACTTGGGGTGATTCAAACTCAAGCATTGATTCAGTTTGTTTACCAACTAATGCAACACTGGCCATATCTCTAGCCTCTGGAGTTTCTGGTGCTTCCGCCATTTTAGTAGAAGCCACATCAGTATATCTCATCTCAGTTGCTTTTCCCAAATATTGTGTCATATCGAATGTCATTTTATCAATTTCCTCCTTTATTACTCTTTGAGGGTAACAACTATTTATAAACCTTTCTATTCGGGTTTTTCAGTTCGAAACCCACATTTTTTACAATATTTTACTAGAAATAAACCATCATCAAACTTATGTTGTCCTTCATGCAATTGATCTCCACATTCCGGGCAATTATGTATTTCCTTTTTCATCCTCTTGCCGCATCCAATATCAATTTTTTTTCTTTCTCTGCAACCGCGTGACGCACTTTTCCAACTGCATCAATATTAACAGCTATAGAATCTATTCCCTTCTCAACTAGAAATTTGGCCATATCCGGATCTGAGCCAGCCTGGCCACATAAACTAGATGTGACCCCATAACGCTTGCACACTTTTATTACCTCTGAGATCTCTTTTAAAACAGCAGGATGCATTGCATTATAGAGTTTTTGCACTTTGGCATTATTTCTATCGACTGCCAAAGTAAATTGGGTCAGATCATTAGAACCAATACTTGCAAAGTTAATTCCTTCTTTGCAAAAATCTTCAATCAATTGAACAGATGCCGGAGTTTCAACCATTATTCCAAATTGGACATCATCCATTTCTAATTCTCGGAGAATTGCTTTAACTAATTTGATTTGTTCAACATGGCTCACCAAGGGGATCATAATTCCCAATTTATTGAATCCCTTTTCTCTGACTCTTTTTATAGCTTCAAATTGTGCCCTTAGCATCTCTGGTTGATCTAAATCTCTTCGTATGGATCTCCATCCCATCATAGGATTGTCTTCCTTAGGCTCATCCTCTCCCCCTGACAAATGTCTAAACTCATCCGTTGGAGCATCAAGAGTCCGATACCATACAATTTTATCCTTGAAAGGCGAAACTATTTTAAATAAATCCTTTTCTAATCTATCAATTAATTCATCTCTTCGACCTTCATTAATTAATTTAATTGGATGTTCTTTCTCACCCAAAATCATAAATTCGGCCCTTAATAATCCAATCCCGTCAGCACCAGTCGCCGCAGCCTTTTCAGCAAAATCAGGCATATCCACAATAACTTTAATATCTGTGACCGTATGTTCGTGCTGGTACTTAATTATCTCTTCCTTGGATTCGCCCTTTTCAACAACAATTTCTTTATCACCAGAATAAATTTTTCCATGAGTTCCATCTACAGTAATCTCTTGGCCCTCTTTCAAAATTTCAGTAGCCTTTGTAGTTCCAACAACAGAAGGTATACCCATTTCTCTCGAAACAATTGCGGCATGACAAGTTGCGCCACCTTCATTCGTCACGATAGCACTAGCTTTCTGCATGGCGGAAACATAATCAGGATTTGTCATTTTTGCAACAAGCACATCCCCTTCCAAAATTTTAGTTAGATCATTTGCATTTTCAACAATTTTTACTTTGCCCTTTCCTACTCCTGGAGAAGCAGAAATTCCACTCAAAATTTCTTCACCCTCAATTTCTTCGACCTTTTCAGAAACAGCCTCTGAAACTTTAGCTTGAGTAGTTATAGCTCTTGTTTGGACCATAAAAACTTTAGTTCCTTCAATTGCAAATTCCATATCTTGTGGTTTATTATAATAATCTTCTGATTTTTTAGCCAATTTCGCAATTTGGGTAATCTCTCCCTCATTGAGTACTTGTAATTTTGCCTTATCATGAGATAAAATTCTTTTACTTGTTCTCCCAGTATTTAGATCCCGATAAAACATAAATTCTTTATTATTGATAGTTTTGTTTTTTAATTCAAATGTATCTTTATTCACCACATAATTATCTGGGGAAATAGCGCCAGAAACAACTGCATCACCAAACCCGAATCCTGCTTCGATTATAATTTCACTTTCGTTATTTGTAGCGGGATTAATGCTAAACATCACTCCAGCTTTTTCAGAATCAACCATTTTTTGTACAACTACTGCGATAAAAACTTTATTAGAATCAAAATTATTTTTTTCCCGATAATAAATTGCCCTGGCAGTATATAGGGATGCCCAACATTGATGGACTGCTTGAATAACATGATCAGTTTTTTTCACATTCAAATAAGTGGCTTGTTGCCCTGCAAAAGAAAATTCAGGCAAATCTTCTGCAGTTGCGCTAGATCTAACTGCGACAAATGGAAGATCTCTCCCAGTTTGAATAAAATCTAAAGCTTGCCTAGAAACATTGGATAAATCTAAACTGACATCCATATTTTCATATGCTTTTTTTACATCATTAGCAATCTCGATAGGCATGACTGCATTCATAACTAAATCTTGAATTTTTTTAGAAGCATTCTGAAGTTGATCATTATTTTCGACATCTGTATTTCTTAAAATTTCCCCAATATAGGATTGAATTCCTGTTTTTTCTAAAAATAATTTATATGCTTCAGCAGTAACCACGAACCCTGGTGGAATTGGGAACCGTGCATTAAACATCTCGCCCAAATTTGCGCCTTTTCCGCCAACTAAATTAACATCCTCTTTGGAAATATCTTTAAACCAAATAACATTTGTCATATCATAAACACCTCTCATCTACAATATGAATAAGAGTTTTATAAACTTTTTGATATTCTAAAATTAATTTTATACAATCTCAATAGTAGTTCTACCAGAAATACGAGTTTTAGTTTTTGCTAACTTCTCTTTTGCAAATTCCACCATCTCTTCTGGAACTTCTGCAGTAAAAATTGTTGTTCCCTTTTTTACTTGTGCAGCCATACCTTCAACTTTACCAAAAGATTGTTTCATACCAGTCTGCATACGATCAGCCCCTGCGCCCGACAACATTTTATTATTTCTCAAAATATGATGCGGGTAAACATTGATATAAAAATGATAACCTTTCGGTCCAAGTTTTGCTTGTAATTGTCTATTAACTAAAACTCTGCAAGATTCTAACGCATTATGTCTGATTTGAAATTTTTCTGTAGCAACTATTTTAACTTTTTTGGAAAATTTTTTAGTTGTTTCACCCATATGAAATCTTACAATCTTAGAAGCAGGAATGGACTTGATAAAACCCTTTCTTTTATATTTTGATCTTCGAGTATAAGCCCTTACAACTTTTCTATAAGCATTTGCTTTTCTTAATATTGCCATTTTATTCAATCAATACCTTGGTCCCAATAGATTGACCAGGTAATCCTCTTTCGAATTTAACTCTAATTGCACCACTATTTCCGTGCTCGCTTAGTACAACACCATTAATTTTCTTTCCAGTTTCAGTAGTCCATACTAATGTTTTCTTTAATAATTTAGAAGCATCATCCCTACTTTGAGCACCATCAACTTTGACAATCATTTGATTAGTGTTCTGAGTTTTATGACTTCCTCGATAATTAATAATTATGCCTTCCATAGTTATATTTGCACTAAATGTTGATTTATAAGCTTTTCGGCCCACGAATCTCTGCAATTTCAAGAAATTCATTTCCAAACTCAAGTTTATAAGAATTTAATCTAACCAAATTAAAATTGGGTTCATCCAAATAATTAGTTTCGATAACTTTAAACATGAAAAAAAGAAAAAATTATCCCTTTAAAAAACTATCTCAATATTCTTTCCAATAATTTTCTTAAGATCTTCAAATAAAGTTTCTTTTACGGACAAAACCTTCGGAATTTCAGTATTTACCAATATTTTATCCATCTCAATCAAATCACTATCCGTAGCATTTATCAAATGTCCATTTTTATCAATTTCGACTTTGATTATTTTTTTAGATTTTGCGCCAACATCTTTCACAATGAAAGCAATCTCGCCAAGCAATAAGATCTCGCCAGATTTTGAGCCGTATTTAAATTTAACTTTAGCCCTTTCAACACCGAGGAATCTTTTTCTTTGAATAATATCTTCTAAAACTCTCATAAATGTTCTAATCTCTCTTTTAGCCTTATCAGATTCGGCCTTAGTTATTTTTTTAGCTTTGAAATCTGCATAAACTTTATTGAAAGATTTAAAATCGTCAGCCAATTTTTCAGGGATTCCCTCTTTTGCACAATATTTTTTAAAACCGAATTCTAAATTTGTAGATTTTATCTTAGAATCACTCAAAACATTTTCGACAAGATTTGTTATTTCTTTATTTATTTGATCAAAACTAGCCTTATCTTTTTTCCCTTCAATTTGAACAAATAATTTATTGATCCTTTTCAAAAAAGCTTCACTGTCAACTATCAATTTATCCACTTCTGCCCCAGTGACATGTTTTACTTTTCCATGTTCAATTTTTTTAAAGAAAACCCTAATTCTTTCGAGCGTATCAACATATTTCTGCTCTAGTATTTTTTCTTTTTTTACAAAAACCTCTTCCAATAATCTTGAAGCTTCTTTTGGAGTTGGAGGATTAAGCCCATATAACATTAAAGCAGCTTGCGCAGGATTTAGGACAGCATAATAAATATCTTGGCCCGCAATCATCAACATTTTTTTCTTGGCAGCATCCAATAATCTATGCCCGGTATCCATAAACATATTTATTGATTCAGGAGAAGGTTTAATCCTACCCATTTTTAATAATAATCTCCAGGAATTATAAACTCCACGATCATACAATGGGACGCCATCTCTCAAAAATGTGAAAATTACCGGGTGTGCATCTTTGATAGACTCCCAAAAATCAGTTAAAATATAAACTTGAACATGAAATTGTTTTTTTATCCCTGTAATTTGTTCAGCATGATATCCTTGTTCAAGAATTAATCCCCTTAATTTATCTTTAAGCTCAGTTCTAGACATTCTTTTAACATCGGTATCATCAATAATAACATAAACATCAATATCGTGCGAAGGTTCACCTCTGAATACCGAACCAGCAGCAACATAACTAACAACATATTTTTCAAATTTTTTAATTGTCATAGATTTATGAACTTCAGAAATTTTTAACGCACCTAAAAAATCCATCGGATCATATAAAATTGCAGACATCGCAATTAATTGCAACAACTCATATTTAGCATCATACAAAGATTCTTTTATTTCAGAAACTAAAATTGGCTCAACAGTAATCTTTTCATCAACTTTTTTAGCAATATCTATAATTTCTCTAGAAACTTTATCCCTCATCTTGAAATCAGGAATAATTTTTGATTTTGAATCATCTAAAGCCACAAGGACATTGAATTTATTTTTATCCTCTTTTTTTGGTGGAAGCAAACAAATACCCAATATATGTTTTTTATTATCTTTCAAAATCTTTTTTTGAAATTTATCTAAAATTAACTTAATTTCTTTTTGTTTTTTTTCCATCTCTTTAAGCTGCCCAGTGGTAAATTCTGGAGCCTTAGCAATAGTTGGTTGTTCCATTTACTTAAAATTCATTAGAATTTTTATAAAGGTTTTGGTTTATAACTAAATTTTCTTTATATATCCTTGGGGATTTTTTCAAAACATATTCCCGTTTCATCGCAGTTATTTTATCTGGATAAGATTCAGAGTAAACTAATTTTTTAAAACCTTTAGATTTAACATATTTAGAACCCTTCCCCGCTTTATGTTTTTTCATTCTTTTTTCAAGATCAATTGTATATCCAGTATAATATGCGCCATTCCAACATTCAACCATATAGACATAATGAGCCATAACAATTAATAAAAAGAAAAATATATAAAATTATCATATTAATTAAATAAGTATGGCTACAGCAATATTTATAAAGTGGAATCAAATTTGGAAAATATGTTAATCGAATTTGGAAAAGGGTCGGAAAAACAAATAATAGAATTTTTGGAAGATTATCAAAAGAAAATTGAAAATTTCTTAAATGGTAATATGACTGATATTGAAATGTCAGATTATGCAATTAGAAAATTTGTGACTGAAGAAAAATTTTCAGATGAATTGGGAAAATATGATAAAAACATTTTAAAATTAAAAAGAGATATGGATATCTCTCATCCAGATTGGACTATTGAAAAGAAAGAAGAATGGGCCAAAGATTCATTAGAAATTTGTAAAAAATTGTTGAAAAAACACAATTTTTAATTTTAAAAAAAAGAAAAAATTAAAAATTAAATTCTTCTGTACCAAATTCATCTAAATCCATCAATTCTTCATCAAAGTTATCAAGTGAAGCGAGATCTGATTTCAATTCATCTGTTGCAGGTTCACCAACAAAATCTGTAGATTCTGCGACGCAACCAGACATTAACAAAAGAAAAACAACTAAAGTTAGTTTAATCATTCTGAATCTCCCAAATTGGGGAAATCGCCAGTAAAGGATCTGTAAATTTTTACTAATTCTCGCAAAGATTTATGGGACTCACGCAAATATTTTTTAGAATCACTAAGATAATCTTTTATTTCCCTTAATAACTTATCAAAATCCTGCAAATTGTCCATTCTTGAATAGACTGCTTTGGCATTCGAATAATCTTCCTTAGCAAATTTAATTTTGGAATCAAAATCAGATAGTAAGTTTTGCATTTCCATTACCTGATCATTATCTTGATTTAGTGTGTCAATTTTGAAATGTAACCTTTCAGATAATCTCTCAGCGCGGGAGATTACATTATTCGTTCTTTCAGTTAAAATAATTCCAACATATTTTTTCAATTCTACTCGAGTTGATCCCCAATATTCCCTCACATCTTTTGAAATTTCACGCAATTGGTGAATATCTTTTGCAGATTCAACTTCTAATTGGAATTCATCAATTTCCAACAAATATCCATTTAATTCAGATATGACTTCATTTTGTAATTCTTCATCTTGGATTACTCTTTCTGCCCAATTTGCCAGTATATTTATATGTGCATCAATTCTTTCTAATGTTTTGGAAACAAAATTTTTTGCGATTCCAAATTTTTCTTCTTGCTCATCCACTGACAACTTATCAAATCGTTTATACTGTTTTTTTGCAGAAATATACTCTTCCTTTGCATTACTCCATTCTTCTTTGACTAATTTATATTCTCCCCTAAGAGAATCATATTCTCCCATCAATCTTTGATCTTTGTCATTCAAAGATGCTTCAACTTGCATTGAACCAAATAGGAACAATCCAACAAAAACCATAATCATTATTTTATTCATTTTTTCCTCCACACGCAATTTATTGCGATAATATAAAATTGCCAAGGTTATTTATAAAGAAACTTTTTCTGAACACTTCAAAAAGCTTTAGGAAGCTTATTTAGAAAATAAAATTTACAGAAAGTATTTAAAACGTTATTTCTATTAATGATTATGAACAAAATAATTCTAATATTTGTGATCCTCCTTTGTATTGTAAATGTTCAGGGGGCAACACTGCATGGGAGTACATATAATCTTGATTTTGATTTAATTACTAATACCCTAATTGAAATAAATTCAGAACCAAAACAGAGTATGATTGCGAAAGAAGGCGCATATACATTCAAATTAAACAATGGCAATTATGTAATAAATGCGAAATATTATTCCGGAGATGAAATTATTGCCAGCACTCAAGAAAAAATAAATATAATTGAAGAGGGAGATTATGTTCTAGATTTGATTCTATTCCCAACATTTGATAATGTTGAAGCAGATTTTGAAATAGATTTAGAAGAAGAAACAAATTATCTAATCCCAATAATTATTACAATTTTAGCAATATCAATAATAATTGCATTAACAAAGAAAAAGAAGAAAATAATCGAAGAAAATGATGAATTAGATGATGTTTTAAACTTAATTAAGAAAGAGGGTGGAAGAATTACCCAGAAAAATATCAGGAAAAGCTTAGGATTGTCCGAAGCAAAAGCAAGTTTGATAATCACAGAATTAGAACATAAAGAAATTATCAAAAGAATAAAAAAAGGCAGAGGGAATATAATCATTTTACAAAAATAGAAATCTTTTTAAAACAAAATAAAACCTAAATAATAGATGGGCTTGTGGCGTAGTCTGGTAGCGCAATTCGTTTACACCGAATAGGTCCCCAGTTCAAATCTGGGCAGGCCCACTTTTTATCCTAAATATTTATTAAATAAACTTAAAGCTTTTTTCTTACTATCTGCTTTAATCAAGACCTTATCTCTGAAAACAGTAATTTCTTTATATCTAAATGCAGAACCATAATCAACAATTCCTTTAAACAATTTTTTTAAATCATTAATCTTATTTTTAGAATAAACAATATAACTTTTTCTTCCGCATAAATTAATAATCTTTGAAACTTTATTTCCCGAAAGATATTCATAATTACCGGAACAAACAGAACAATCACCCTTTCCAATTTTAATCTTATCAAACTGATTATCAGAAAGATCGAATGACATCAAAGATTTCTCAAATTTATCAGATATTAAAACTTTCAAACATTCACTAACTTGGACAGAAGAAATCAAAGATGTGATGGAACTCAAAACACCCAAACTTTCACAATTACCGAACGCATTCAGATTAGCAAAAACACAATTAAAACATGGGCCGCCAGGAAAAACATTCAAAACATATCCTTTAGATCTAACTGCAGATGCATGAATCCAATGAATCTTATTGAGGGAACAATAATCATTAATTAGGAATCTCGTTTCGAAATTATCTGTACAATCCAATACCACTGAAGATTTAATTAAATCAATATTGGTATGATCTAAATTATCAAAAATACTAGTAATTTTAATATCACCATTAATCTCATTGAGTCTTGCCTTGGCGACTTCGACTTTTAATTTTCCCACATCTTTTTCTGTAAACAAATGTTGCCTTGGCAAATTATCTAATTCAATGTGATCCCTATCAATTAAAACTAACTCTCTAATTCCTGCACGAACCAATAATGATGCACTCAGGGTGCCCAATGCGCCAACACCCACAATACATACTTTAGAATTTTCTAATTTTTTCTGGGAATTTTTACCAATAAAAATTTCCTGCCTAACATACCTATTCATCGTATCCAGAAAGTTCTTTTAATTGTTCTATGCTCCTTGTACCCGGATATAATTGGCCATCTGGAAAAATCCAAGTGGGATATCCTTCTACCCCATTACCTAAACACCAACTACGCTCAGAATCACAATTGTGGAAATCAACATATCTAAATGAATCTCCAAATAATTCTTTCTGTGCCTTACAATGACTGCACCAATCAGTTCCAGCCAGAGAAATTCCTTCAGAAGTTAAATATTTTGCAAAATCATCATACTCACTTTCCTGAACACAATTACCTGTAATGCAAGTATTATTCAAAATTATTAAACTTGCAATAACAATTCCCGCAATAATCCATTTTTTCATATAAAAAAAGTAATTTTTCTAATTAAAAAGTTTTTGGTATTAACCACCAGATACAACACTAAGCAATTTAACCGAATCTTTCTCACAAAACGATGCTTCATGATTAACTAATTCACCATTTTTAACAACAATATATTCAGAGATATTTATATTGAACATATCGATCAATTCTTGAACATTCTTTACTTTAATTTCTCCTTTATCTCCCAACCTATCAATATAAACCTTAACCATTTTTTAACTCCTTAACATATATGCATGCACGGCAAAAAGAATTTGAAGATGGTTCGCCACATTCCTCGCAAGTTTCAATAGCAGATCCAGAATATTTCTCTTTCAATGAAGGCAAGATTTCCAAAAATGAATTCACAATTGAGTATTTAGTAGAAGGGTATTTTTTTGTAATTCCATTTATCATATTTCTGACATCTGAACGAAGTGAATTTTTAGCATAGGGGCATTCATTAAAGTTATCTGTCAAACCCTTAATAAAAGCATAAGTCATAATCTCTTTTTCAGTAAGAAAATATAATGGTTTAATCCTCTTGATAAATTTCGCATCCTCCTGAATGCCAGTAATTGGGCCTAGGCGAGCAGAAGTTTCCATTGAATTTCTGAATGTATTCATAATAATTGATTGAGATTCATCATCTAGATTGTGCCCAGTAGCAATTCTATCAACTTTCAAATCTCGAGAAGCTTTATTCAATAAGTATCTTCTGAAAACTCCGCAAAGACTACAAGAGTTGATATTCAATTTTTTCAAAGCCTTATCCAATTTATATCCGAATTCATCTTCAAAACTGAAAATATGTAATGGGATTCCAGATTCAGAGCAATATTTTTTAGCAGTTATAATTGATTCATCCCGATATCCATCAATCCCCTCATCAATTAAAATTCCAAGAAGTTTAGTGGTTCTTTGTTTACTAATAATTTTATTCAGAACGTGTAATGTTGTTAAAGAATCTTTGCCGCCAGAAACTCCAACCGCAATAGTTTCTCCTTTTTTAAATAATTTATACTGTCTGACAGTTTTTCGAACTTTTGATTCAAAATATTTAATAAAACAACCCTTGCAAAGAGAAATATTATTGTTAGTGAGTGTAATTACGGGTTTTTCCTTACATCTTTTACATGCCATACAAAAATTTAAGAAAAAAATAGCTTTTAAACGTTTTCATTATCAATAAATGAAGAATAACTAGAATAATCTACTAATCCCTCAAAGCGTTTTTCATTAATATATACGACGGGGAGGAAAGCAACTTCTAATCTTTCTCCAAGATTCGTTTCTCTTTCTATATTAAACTTGAATAACCCCTCATCCATGCAAACTTCAAATTTGTCAAGTTTCAATCCGCCTATCTCGGCGGCCATGTTATTTATTGCATGAACAGTAAAATCGCCACTATAGGAATATAAACTAGTGTGCATTTCTTCAAAAAACCCTTGACCTTGGGCACATTTTGCACCCATCGCCGCATGAATCGATTCATTGGACTTAACAAAATGTTTGTAAATGAATTTAACATCATAATCCATTCTCAATCTTTTCATATTATTTTCGCTCTGCCTTGAAACAGGATCAAGATAATCTCCAAACTCGACAATTATAATACTCGCATTTGGACTCCCAATAAATTCAGAATCTCTTATAATTTGAGAATATGGATCATTAGAAATTGAATATGCAACAATGAAAAAAACAATAATAAAAAATGTCCAAACAAACGCCACCCAATGTTTCATATATTAATTCTGAAATTAACAATATATAAAATTAACCAAAAATTTTAACCGGGTTAGATTTGATTAATCTTCGCCGTTTATTCTTAATATACTTGACAATGGCATTCGGAACAAATAAACTTCCAATAACTTTCGCCTTAACTTTTACAGTGTAAGATATAAATAATTCTGATCCTGCCTCAATTTCAGGAATATGCCACATCATTTTTGTCCCCTTTTCTGCTTTAATAATTCTTGAAGGTTGGATGGATCCAAATTTTCCTGGTTTTTCAACAACATTAACCATCCCATCCATAAGTTTTACATCCCTAATTTTAGTCAATCCTTTATTTTTCAAAATCAATAAAATGCTAATTGTTGAAACTCCCTCGTTTGAATGTTGAACAGAAGTAATTCTCTTTGTTAATTTCAAATCTGTTTTAAAATATGCAAATAATAGCCAAATAAGGAGGATTGCCATAACGGATCCCAGAACAAATTTTCTATAATCCGATTCTATTGAGATTACTTTGCCTTCGCCAGAATTTAAACTGAAACTCCATTCGTGAAGATAGTATCCGTCAACTTTTTCAATTGACGACGGCTCTTCATTAAAACTTGTGAATATTTTTTGAAAATAAGTTAATTTTTTTGTTACACTCTCATATGAAACTGAGTTTCCATTATTTATTTTTTCAATAGTTTCTTTCGATCTTAAAAACCCACTTTCAGGTGTCCCAACTTCTTGAACATCTCCAGAAGGCGCAATACTTATTTTTTGAGTTTTTTCAATCACTAATTTTCCGTCGCGATAAACATTAGTTTGAAGATTTATATCTGCAACTTCAACATTTTGACCAAAATTAATTAAAAATTCATTTTCAAATTCATCAACTAAATCATGCGATTTCCCAGTTTCATCAAAATAATCACTTTTGAAATTTACAGAAATGTTAGGAATTGATTTCCAATAATTACTAGTTAAAGAAATTCTAAACAAATTGTCCTCATCCACATCAATAACTTTTGGCAATTCCAAATCAACATCAATCACATCATTATAATCTAAAATTTCAACATCAAAAGAATGCTCAGTCAAAATTTCGGAATCATTATTTGAAACAATGTTCAATGTAATGGCATAATTTCCCGGATCTTTGCCATCATAGGGTTCCAATTTTAAAACAACATCATCGCTAGATTCCGCATCTAATTTAATTTGTTTTGGTTCTATATTGAAAATCCATTCCCAAAAAGTTGTGGGAGAATAAAATCTGAAAGTGTCAGAAACATTCTGTTTATTTTCAATATTTACTTTAAAAACAAATTCATCACCATTCAATACTTTATCTTGAACAATCTCATGAGTAACAATTAAATCATCATGAGCAAAAACACTATAACTAGACAAAATTACCAGAACTAATATCATAATGCTCTTTTTCATAATTAAGGGAATCTTATCAAATTTATAAAACTTTTTATCTTTTGACAATTTTAGGCATTTCTTGGGTCAAATCAATTATTGTTGATGGTTGATTGTGTAAAAATCCCCCATCAATGACAAAATCCACTTTTTTAAGAATACTTTTTGGAATATTTTTAATTTCCCTTATTGGGCGCTTACCAGATAAATTTACAGAAGTAGTAATAAATGGAATTTTCGCCCTTTGTATTAATCTAGTGAAAGGATGATGGGGAATCCTGACTCCTAAAGTGTTTTTTCCAGGGTTTACTTCTCTAGAAACACTATTTTTTTTAACATTGAAAATAAATGTGAATGGGCCAGGCAAAGTCTGCACATAACTTTTTTTAGAAATTTCAAAATTATCATATATCCATTTTTTACTAGGGGCAATTACAGACAGAGGCTTATTCGAATCTCTTTTCTTAATCGCTTTCAAATCTAAAACAGAATTAGAATTTAGTGCATTACATCCCAACCCATAAACTGTGTCAGTTGGATAAATAAAAATGTCTCCAGCCTCAACTCTTTCAATTAAATATTTTTCATCAATTTCCTGCAGGGGAATAATTTCTACCATAAAAAAGGAAATAAAAGGTTGATTATAAACCTTTAGTTTGGTTAAAAAAAAGAAAAAAAATTAAATTTTCTTAATTGCGGCCCTAATTTGATTATAACTATATTTCCCAAGTTGTTCATCATCTTCAATCAAATCAAAATCATTTTCAAAATAAATTCTCATTCTTGTAGACATCTCCAATTTTAATTCTTCTCGAATCATACTATTATCCGATATATATGCCTCGATCAATCCAGAATACTCGGATTTAGTAAATGGTCTAGAAAAATTTTTTTCAACCATTCCCAAATAATTCTCTACTCCGTCCTTAATACTGACAAAAGAATCTATGTCCTTCTGAGCTTCTTCAGAAAATTCAACACCGGGCATAAAAACATAATTAGTTTCCAATCCTCTCAATTCCTTTAGGCCAATATTAAATCCCATATTAGTAGCAAATTTAATTGAAAAAGTAGAATTATTATAATCTTCAAATGATCCTTCAATTATTCCCTCATCAAGAACCAAGTTATAAGTAAATCTCCAATAATCACTTTCTGCCATTTCCTTTTCATTAAATCTATCAACAATTCCAGATTTAATGACACTTAATTTTTTTTCAAGACTTTCCATTTTAAAAAAAGAATGAAAAATACTTTATAAAACTTAGGAATTGTGCAATCTCAATCATTTTTTAACTTGGGTAAATAATGATGAGAAAATATAAATGAAAGTAAAATTATACTCCAAAACACGAAAGTATCCAACTTACCAAAAATATACAAAACAAAATTAAAAATAAGAATAAGAATAAAAACTAAAGAAATTAATTTTTTCATTTTAATTTCAAAGTTTTGACATCCTCCATAAAAATAACATCTTTTCCAGTTTTGTAGCCCATTCCGTCAGTTAAACTAGTTATTCCTCCGGTTTGATCCATTGCACCATGCCCAGGAATAATTATTTCTGGATTTAGCATTTCAATCAAATCTCTGGCATCTTCTATTGCGCCATGTCCGCTAGCATGAATGTCCTTAAAGACTCGCACACCTTCTTTGATGAATTGTTTTTCTAATTTTGCACGGTTAGTAATATTCGGCTCTACAGGAATTGTCCTACATGAAAAAACAACATGATCATCTTTCTGGAATTTGAAAGGTAATTCTTTTCTACCAAGTCTAGTCAAAATTGCATTTTCTTCAGCCTGATTTCCAGTACAACAAATAAGGTATTTTCCACGATTTGCTTCGATTATTTTCAATTTTTTCTTTACTTGTCCAGCATAAGTGACCACTTCAACATCCTTCATCCACGGTGCATACCCCAGATTCTCTGCAGCTTTGGTATACTTAGCCAAAGATCGACCCAAAAATACAACTTTTCGATTGATTTTTTTACCGAACTCAACTGCACTTTTTAATCTAGCAATTTGACTAGCAAAACTAGTAACAATCAAAGCATGACCAGTATTTTCGGTACCAAGCATTACATCTTTTAGCATTTCTCTAGCAACACTTTCAGAAAATGATTTTCCAGGAGTACTAGAATATAACGCATCCAGAATCAAAGCTTTAACTTTTCCAGTTTTACCAAGTTCTTTTAATCTTGCAACATCTGGCCTTTTACCCATAACAGGTTTATTATCCAATTTGAAATCATTTGAATAAATGATTATTCCATCAGGCGTATGAATTGCAATCATTGCAGCATCCAAAGTAGAATGAGTCATAGCAATCAATTCAATTTCGATATTCTCAGAAACTTTGAATTTTGAACCTAACTTTTTAACAATTAAATCATTTTTGAATTCTTTTTTATCATCTTTCGCCAATATCTTCATAACTTCAATAGTATACGGAGATGCATAAATGGGAGCATTATAAGCCCCTTCCATATACATAATTCCACCAATATGATCTAAGTGACAATGTGATGGCACAATGGCCTTCACAATTGATTTATCTAATTTTGAATCATCTGGGATTGCACCAAGTTTTTGCATTCCTTTAACTGTTAAGTACTTCTTATCGCCGCCCTCTCTTTGGAATTTAGTTAAACTTGGTAAGTGGTAACCCATATCCAAAACAACAGCCTCATCTTTATATTTTATGACAGTCATGTTTTTTCCAACTTCTTCATAACCGCCAACACTAATTATTTCTATCATCTCTAAACCCCTAAAAAGTTAGTTTATAAACCTTACTTTTATTTGAAAACAACTGAATCCCCCTTTTTGAAAAGAAATTCTTCACTTTTAAACTCGAGGATATAGGCACAATCAACAAAAAATCTCCCAACGAAAGGCAATAGGCCTTTAACAACCTTAATTACTTTAAAATTTTCGTCCAAACAAACGACATCTAACTTATTAAAAACAAATAACATATGGACATAATCACCAGAAAATTTTCGAATATCTAAAACAGAAATATTTGAAACTCTCCTAAACATTAATCCCAAAATAGGATTAATAAACTTCCCTGTAGAAACAAATTTTTCATTGCAATAAATTTTCATCTTACATCCTCTTTACAACATTAATTCCCAATAAAGAAAGGGAATTTTCTAAAACTATCATAAATGATTTAACCAAATTAATTCTGAAGGCTTCACTTGGAGACCCTACAACTTTACAAGAATGATAAAATTCATTAAATGATTGACACAATTCATAAGAATAATGAGAAACTACAGAAGGATTAATATTTTCCATTGAATTTTTAACAATTGAAGGAAATTCCCCCATCATTTTAATTAATTTAAATTCATTTTCTTCTAAAACAACATCAGAAAATTTTCTAACTTTGAAATCGGAAACAATCGAATTTGCGCGAGCATAGGTATATAATAAATAAGGCCCGGTATCTCCAGAGAATTCTAAAAATTTATCAATATTGAATATTGCATCCCTTCCGGGATGATTTTTGAGATCCCCATAAATTATTGCAGCCTTAGCAATTTCCATAGCTGCATTTTTAGAAACATTACGGCCCTTGATAGATTTTTCAGCCAATTTAACAGTTTCATTCAAAACATCTTTCATGAAAACAGTTTTACCTTTTCGCGTAGAAAACTTTTTGCCATCCTCATCTAAATACATCCCATGTGCAATATGAACACAATCTTTACTCCATTTATTGCCCATCAAATTCAATACTTCAAACAATTGACGGAAATGCAATTTTTGTTCGGAGCCAACTTCATAAATCATCTTATCAAATTTATACTTTTTGTACCTATCAATTGCGGTAGCAATATCCCGAGTCATATACAAACTACTGCCATCACTTTTCTGAATTAATGCAACGCCCAGGTCGCCCAATTTAACAACATTTGCTCCATCATCTTCGACAAGCAATTTCTTTTTTGTTAATTCTTTAATAACGCCACCCAACTTAGAATTATATTCGGCCTCACCAGAATAAACATCAAATTTCACGCCAAGCAAAGAATAAATTTCTTTAAACTCTTTAATACTTAATTCCCTAAATAATTTCCACTGCTTAACTAAAGATTTGTCTCCAGATTCTAAACGTTTAAAATATTCTTTAGATTCTTCATCATAATCCTCATTTTTATTCATCTTGACATATAAATCGAATAGATGTTTAACTGGATCTTCTTTCAGTGATTTTTTACTTCCAAATTTTTCATACCCAAATAATATTTTTCCAAATGGAGTTCCCCAGTCGCCCAAATAATTTATCCGAATAACATTATAACCATTAAATTTATGAATATTTGCGATAGCATTACCAACCAGAGTCGATCTTAAATGCCCAATGCCGAAAGATTTGGCAATATTTGGAGAGGAGTATTCCACAACTACATTTTTAGATTTCCCAATAGAATTTCCCCCATACTCTCCTTTCAAAGAAAATATTTCTTCAATTAGTTTATTGGAATATAAATTTTTGTTAAGGAAAAAATTCAAATATGGCCCCTCATTTTCAACTTTAGAAAACATTGCAGGAAGTTTTATTTTCTCCACAAATTCTGAAGCAATGTCTACCGGACTTTTTTTTAATTTTTTTGAAAGAAAAAAACAAGGTAATGAAATATCTCCTCGGCTTGGATCTGCAGGAATTTCAAGAATATTAGAAACATCTTCTCCAGTAGTTTTCTTTAAAATTTTACTCAACATTAACTTAATATCCATAACTCAAACTTTATTTACATTATTTATAAAACTTATCAAAAAAGTCTAGGCCGGAGATTAACCGAAATAAATCAATCTTAAGTTAATTCGAAAATTAACAAATCTCCGATTGCCTCTAATAAATTAAAAGAAAACAAATATATAAAGATTATTATTCCGCAGTAAAGTCTTCAATTGTTGCAGTAAAATCTTTATCTGCTTTAATTAATTCTTTATTTTTCAAAAATTCTCTTGCTAAAACAAAGAATACTACAGCTAAACTTTTTTTACCTTTATTATTGCATGGAACAACTAAATCAATATTTTTCGATTCATTATTTGAATCACATAATGCAATCACTGGAATTCCCAATTTGGACGCATCATTAATTACATTCTTATCAGGAATTGGATCTACAGCCAAAATTAATTTAGCCTCAATAAAATCTTCCAAGTTAGCATTAGTTAGCATACCCGGAGGGTATCTTCCAATAAAAGATTTTACTCCAGTCATATCTGCAAATTTTTTAACAGACTTCCAACCATTTTCTCTTCTACATACAATTATGATGTCTTTTGGATCATAATCCGATAATAATTTACCGGCTAATTTTAACCTATCATTAATTTGTTCAACGTTTAATACAGACAAACCATCCGGCCTAACTTTATATACGAACTTATCCATATGTTTAGTTCTAAATTTAGTACCTATGTGTATTCCCGCCTTCAAATAATCTTCCAACGGAATCAAATATTGATCTTCAGCCATCTTCCTATTTAGGCAAAAACGCCCATTTATAAAACTTTCTACAAATCAAATTTTATCTCTTTACTAATCTTCCTTAATCGATCCAATTTAACTTTTCTTTCACTACCATGAATCCCACATTTTATAATTGGAATTTTAAATCCCACTCCCAAATCTGCCAAAGAATCATCCATGGTTTCTCCGGAACGATGAGAAATTACCAAATTAATTTTATTTTTTTTAGCTAAATCAATAACATCCCTAAATCCCAATAAACTTCCATTTTGATTAGGTTTCACAATCATGGAGTTAATTGATTTCTCAGTAATTGCCCTTTCCAATCTTTCAAGATTAGTGACCGTTAAATCATCACCAGTAATCATGCATTTTTCTCCATATTTTGCAGTTAATTCTGCAAATCCAATAAAATCTTCTTCCATAAATGGATCCTCAACATAATGCAAATCATAATTTTCAATTAAAGTAGAGATATATTCAACTTGATTCAATGAACTTAATTTTTTATCTCGATAGACATAATTTTCTCCATCCCAAAAACTATTTGCGGCAATATCAATTCCAATTTTTAAATTGATTCCAGTTTCATCAAAGACTTCATTAGAAACCTTCTTCAGCAAATCCAATATTTCTTCAATAGATAACTCAAGTGCCCATGCCCCTTCATCAGTCATAGCCGAATCTAACTTCATATTTTTTATATGTTTTTTAACAAAATTATGAGCCAATTCATTGCTTTTTACAGCATCATCAATTGTTTTTGAATTATAGGGATACAAAAGAAACTCTTGAAATTCGCAATGATTTCCTCCCCTAATGTGCACCCCGCCACCAATCACATTTCCCAGTGGCCGAGGTAATTCTCTCACTTTCGGATCAAGGGTTTTCCACAACTGTTTACCAAACGATTTTAGGACTGCATATTCCATTGCAATAACAGGATTTGCACCTAAATCTTTAATTTTATCCTCGATTAAACTCAAATCATCGAAAGAATTTATTTCCATTTCTTTCCACTCTATTTTATTTGTCTTATCGACACATTCATCAACATTAAAAGCGAAATCCTTGGCTTCATGTTTACCTTTACTTGCTCCAGATGGCGCGCTAGCCTCTCCCTTCCCTAGGTCAGATTTAACTTGTATTTTAATTGTATCTTCCCCGCGAGAATTGGATATTACCTTTGCCTTCACCTTTTTTATTATCATATAATTAAAAATTGGAATTACTATATAAAATTATCTAGTTTTACGTTTAGATGTAGAACTTCGATCTGATTTAGAAACACTATCTTTTCTTTTAGACGAATCATTTTTTTTAACTTCCCTCACAGGTTTAGACTTTTTTATCTCCCTAACTGGCTTGTTCTTTTTGACTTCTCTCACAGGAGCAGGTTTTTTTATTTCCCTAACTGGCTTGTTCTTTTTGACTTCTCTCACAGGAGCAGGTTTTTTTATTTCCCTGGGATTCTCATTCCTAACAGTATTATTTTTTCTTGGAACATAATCTCGGGATATATCTCGCTCAATGCCAATTTCTTCTTTTTTGGGAACATATTTTCTTCCATTTTCATTTTTAATTCCCAATCTATCCCTAAGATCCCTTTCCTCAATTTGTAATTTTTCTCTATGTAATGGATGATCTATCTTTTCTTTCCAAACTTTTGAAGGAATTCTATGCCTCTCTTTTGAAATAGGACTGTGCCTCTTATCCATTTGTTTATAATGTATGTCCCACCAATTGTGCCAATGATTATGATTATGATTCCAATGATTCCTAGAATGCCATAATGGGAACGGATCATTGCCATCCAAATATCCATCAAAATCACTATCCGGATTAAGTGGACTTGTTCCAAGCCATAATTCAGTTAAATCGCTTAAACCATCAAAATCTGAATCCCAGTTATAGGGATTTGTGCCCCTCATTATTTCGGCCCAATCACTTATTCCATCACCATCAGAATCCCTACCATGAAAATTATTATAATCATGAAACATAACTCCGCGGACATCTGGATCCCACCATGGAATTAAATTCGCAGGATAATGCATCTCTGAATGCCATCTCCACCAAGGATCATTCCAAAATTCATTACCCTCATTAAAATAAATCCTAGATTTATTTATTGGATCTGTAAAATAAAGATCTCCACTAATATTAATTGTTTCAAGTTCTAAAATATCATTATTAAATTGACGTTGATCATAAATCCCCGTAACATACACTGTTTTTAATGGATGATTAATTGGACTAGTATCATTAATTCTCATAACAGATTCTAAATCATCTTTAACCTCATCTAAGAGAATTTTATTACTATTTCTAACATCCTCATAAATGGAAATTCTTTCACCATTAGACTCTGAATATCCTTGAATTCTAAAAGCATTATTTCCAATATATTCTACGCCATCAGGAATAATATCTAAACCAACCCTATTCCCATCAAACTCATGTACAACCTCAGAATTTACTCTATTTTCTAAATGATCATATTTACTAACATATGTATTGGCACAACCAGTAGAAATGATAGAGGCCGCAAGAACACTTAATCCAAAATTCTTCAAACCCCTTTTAATTTGAGATTTCATATTACTATATAGAATTAATCATATAAAAACTTTACTGAAAAAAAAGAAAAAAATTAATATTTAAAATAATCACCTAGTAAAGCGATATTTACTCTTTTTCTCTTCACTACAACTACATGTTGCAGAAGGATTACATTCGCAAGAACATCCCGTATCGTCATCACAATCCACCATATCCCATGAGCCGGATGGTGCCGGATAACTGCATTCAATCATACAACTTGAACCAGTGACTTCGAATTCATCATTCCCACCTGGTGGACTTCGCGGACTCATCTGAGGATTAGTCATTCCAGAAAAAATAACTACACCCAAAATTAAAACTCCAATAACAATTCCCATTATTTTATTATTCATTTAAATATCACACTCCTTTTTAATGGACATAAATAAAAAGACTATTTAAAATTAACTAAAAAAAAGAATTATCTAATTGGAATCATGAATTTGACAAGTGGCCAAGCAAAAATGATTATTAAAGTATTAAATAAAGGGACATTATCAAATTTACTAAAAAAAGTAACATAGTAATAAATCCAAACAAAGAGTCCTATAACTAAATATGATGCAGCCACAATTAATAAATTTTTAAAAATCGATTTCATTATAAACATAAATAAAAAGACTATTTAAAATTAACTAAAAAAAGAAAAAATTACGGCATAGGCCGTTTTATTGTTATTGGCAAAATACCTTTCTTGAACTCAAGTTTAGCAATTTCAATTGGATTATAATTAATTCCAATCAAATCTTCTTCCTTCAACTTAAGTAAGAATGGGGCACCAAGGGCCAATTGTAAAGCCCTAGCACCAATCAATCTAGCTTTTTCATACTTAGTAAGATTCATTATTTTAAAACCTCTCTAAGTGGTTTAACTGCTTCTATAGCCATACCGATTGCTTTATCGATTTCATCAATTGACATTCCAATTCTTCCACCTTTTTGCATAGCATGTACACTTCCAGTTTCACTAACAGAAACACTCAGTCTAGCATCAGCCGCAGCTTCTTCATCACGATTTGCATCAATAACTAATTCTTTACCAATTTTGTAAACAGTTGCATTGATAGCTTCAAAATTCAAAGGAACTTTAGTTTTAGTAAATTTTCCCCATTGAACCCTATCATTAACTAATTCCGGTAATACTGCATTTTTCAAAGCAGCAACAGCAGCCAAAGCAGAAGCATCGATTAAGTTTCCATCATCATTAATAGTATAAATATCAACAATAATATTCCAAACCAATTCTCCTTCCCTGATACAAAGTTTTTTCAAATCTATCATTCCAGACTCTCTGATTCCCCTGTCCACAATTCTTGCTAATTCAATAGTTTCAGCATTTGGTGGCCCAGGTAAAAATTCCGGACTTGAAACTGGTAATCTTTCAGCACCCATCATAAGGTTTCCACGATCTGCGGAATCAGGATATGGGGTACCAACATCCATCTTTACACCAGCAATAACTTCAGTTTTACCAATTTTAACTCTAGCAGAACCTTCAGCCTTGTTAGATACATCATAACTTACTTCAACAGGTTTTCTAAACTCTTCAAATTTTCTTCCGTCAATTCTCTCTCCATTCAAAAGAACAGCTTCTATATATTTTTTCATTTTCCTGCCTCCGTGTATTTGGCTTTCAAGGCTTCAACTTGTACTTTTTTGATTTCTATGCAAGCTTTCATGCCCATTTCAACAGCTTCTTTTATTTCTTTTTGAGTCATATTTCCGTCCATTTGAAGTAATGTAATTTCTCCAGTTCTCGTAGACATAGCCATTGGCAAATCAGTAGCACCATCTTCATGATCCTCTTCATCTTTATCCAAATCAACAACAATCTTATCAGAAACTTTTCCTACTGCAATAGATGTTATCAAATCTTTCATCGGCATTCCCGCATCAGCTAAAGCCATAGCCGCAGCATTAATTCCTGCAGCCCTTGTTCCCGCATCAGCTTGAGTAATATATACATAAACGTCGACACCTAGATATGAAAATTTAGTCAAATCTAATACTGGTGCTAATGAATCTGCAGTAACCTTTGAAATCTCTGTACTTCTTCTAGAAGGTCCAGGCCTTTTTCTTTCAGTTACTGAAAAACTCAATAAATCATATACACATTTTAATACTCCACCTTTGGGATTTTGCATAAATGCTGGAAGAACTTTTCTAGGACCATACACTGCAGCAATCGCAATTGTTTTTCCTGTTCTAAACATTGCACTTCCATCTGCACGAGGAATGATTCCTACTTTTCCTTCCATTTCTCTTACTTCTTCAAATTTTCTTCCGTCAAATCTCTTATCATATGGCATTTTATTTACACTCCTTCTTCAAAAATTCACTTATTTTTTCTGTCAATCCTGAAGAATGCGCTTCTGCTTCAATTTTTTTAATAGCTGCTTCTGCAATTCTTTCCATTTTATGATCTTCGCCAGAAATCCAAACTTTTCCATTCTGTCCAACAATAATGTTACAATTAGTAGATTCTTTAATCATAGAAATCATACTTCCTTGTTTTCCAATTATTCTAGGGACTCTACTAGACTGGATTTCAATAACTTTTCCAATACCTAATTTTCTACAACCTGGCATTTTCAAACTAGCATCAGTCATTCTTGGAGAATCTGCTTTAATAATTTTAGCAACAACCATATCCCCTGGTGCATAATATTTTTTCAAATCAGCATCATTAGGTATGAATTCTCTACTTCCTTCTCTCATGAAAACAACTACATCAAATGCCCACCCAATATCAATTCTCCATGAATTGTGTGAAACATCTGTTATTGTTCCAATTATTGTATCATTTTTCTTTGGTATATATTTTCCACCAAGAGGGATAACTTTTACAAGCCTTCCATCCAAATTGAATAAACCAACTCTTGAAGCCAAGATTTTGTCTCCATCTCTAAATGCTCCCTCACTTGGCAAATAATCCATACCGGTTGCCAATTCTTCTCCGGGAACAACTACATCTCGTTCTTTTACTAACATATCTTTTGTCATTTTTTCTCCTTGATTATTTTTCTAAAATTTTTGATTCAATTCTTCCTTGTGCAATTCCATTTAATTTATCAAATAAATCATTTTGTAGGCCGGCAGGAACCTCAACATTAACTGTTAAAGATCCATCATTATTCCAAGTTTCATTTAAAACTGTAGATAATTGTTTCAACACTGGATAACATCTGCCAGAAACATCTGCAGGGATTGTCAATTCCAATTTCCTTAATTCATAGGCAATTGGAAGTATTGCAATAATCTGTTTCACAATATCTCCTACTTGCTGTTCAGCACTTTTGAATTCATCAATTTTGACTCTTGCTTCATCCATCGCATTTTCTATTCTTTGCGGAGGATGGGGCAAATTACTTTTCGGATCAACTGCATTTCTAGAAATTAATGCAATAATTCCTTTTTTCTTCGCTTCCCTTAATTTATTTTTATACTCTGTTGTAAGTTGAACATCTCCTTTTTCTAAAATTTTCTCAATCATTAGCTTTTTGTCATCCGTGCTAAATATATTTTTTAGATCATGTTCAGAAGCATGCTCTCCCTTTTTTACATCTTTAAAGATATCATCTCCAACAATAATATCATCAACATTTATTTTTTTTCCATGTTTGAATGCCATAGCTTTATCACAATCAACAAGTATTTCGAAATTTGAACCATCTTTTTTCAATCTACAAATAACTGCATCTGCTACATTCATTTTAAACACTTCCGGATATAATCTTTCGTCAATCGGTGGTATTGTTTATCTACCATTCGGATAATTCCGCCATCCAATCTATCGAGATTATACTCTTTTCCAAGAACTTTTTTTAAAGCACTCATGCCAAGTTTTAATCCTTCTTCGACACTCATCCCGTCCCTATATTCATTATTTAAAATCTCTTTCAATTCATCTTCTGCTTCGCCAATAGCCGTTGCTCGATATTCCCAATAAATTCCAGTAGGATCTGTTAAAAATAATCGAGGGTGAGAATTTACTCCAGCCATCAATAATGAAACTCCGAACGGTCTTGCCCCACCATATTGAGTGAAATTTTGTTTAATATTACATATTTCTTTAACCAATGAATAAATTTCCATTGGCTCATCATATGTAACTCTGTGTTGCTGGGCCATAACTTGTGCCTTATCAACCAAAATTCTAGCATCTGAAACAATTCCTGCTGCAACTGCCGCCATATTTTCATCTATTTGAAAAACTTTTTCAACAGTAGATTTAACAATTAATTTTTCCATAACTCTTTTATCCGCCAATAAAACTACTCCATCCTTACATACTATCCCTAAAGCGGAAGTACCTTGTTTTACAGTTTTTTTAGCATACTCTACTTGTAATAATCGTCCGTCTGGGCTAAACATTGTACTAGCCCGATCATATCCCATCATTTGGTGTGAAACGTCTCCTTGTTGCATTTTTTTATTCCTCCTTTCTCATAAATTTTTGTTTTGCTCGTTTTAAGGTGCCTGAAACACCAATTGGATTTACAATAATATTTCCTTTTATCAATCCAAGAACCATCTTAATTTCATCAACATATTTTGAACTTACCTTGATAATTCCTTTTTTTCCATCCCAAGTATCACTCAAAACCATAAATCCTGATTTTGACATTCCGAACTCACCAATAAATTTTAAAGTGGTTTCTACGATCATATTTTCAATTTTTTTATTATCGAAATCATCCGTTTTTACATCAAAAACTATGTATCGTTTTTTTTCTCTTAAACTTGGTAACAAAGGTTTCATATTACAACCTTGAGAAGACCATCATTTATCATCTTTCTCATCAACAAAAAAAGGGTTAATTTTCATTTATAAATCTTTCTTTTCCTAATAACTAAACAACCATTTAATCCATTCGCCAAATGTTTCTAAAGATGATGCATCATAAAAGGGAGGAGTAAACATTAAATCTCCAGTTGTCACCCAATAATAAAATCCTGGATTAAATGATGTAACTGAATCATAAACAAACTCGCCATCCTCGATTATTACTGAAATCCCTTGGCCACTCATAGTATTATTTACTGCAATCAGATTCCAAGCATTATCCATTAATGAATATTCTGAAACAATTGGAGTTCCCAAAAAAGTTAAACTTTTAGCAGAGGAAGAATAAACATAATATCCCCTCAATGGTTCTAAATCAAATTCATCCCCGTTCAAACTATTTACATCCATTTCCCAAGAATTATTTTCATATCTCATTACAAACAATGAATCTAAATCTTCCGAAGTTAAAGATGAATTAATCAAATTCAAAGAAACAATATTCCAACCAGGGGCAAAATTAACAGGTTGGTTTATTAAATCTCCACAATACAGGTCATCATCTACAATTCCATTACAATTATTATCTATGCCATCACAATTATTATCTAAAACACCTGGATTAATTAAATTAGTATCATCATCACAATCAATTCTACCACAATCTCCCCCTTCAACAGAATAACCATCTTCATCAGAATCTGTACAATTGAGGGGAACAATCCCATTAAACAAATCACTAACTTCACTTGCACTCAAGGCATAATCATAAACTTTCAAATCTTCTATGGAACCATTAAAATAGTATAAATTATTTGAACTAGATGTTCTCCTTCCAATAGTCACATTACCTCCAATATTTGAAATATATTCTTCAGCAGAACCACTATATTCCCCGTTTACTTCCTCCCCATCAATGTATAATTTCATATCATCTAAATCATTTATTATTCCCACTACATGATTCCAACGATTTAAGAATGAACTATCTGTTTGCCAACGATAGGAACGTCGATCTGCACTACCAGAACCACTATTATCCCCATATGCAATGGATATTTTTCCATCAGCCAAATAATATAACCAATAACCATCATGAGAACTAGTATCACCTTCAGAAAAGAAAATAGGATTTGGAACATTACTATTAGGATTAATCCAAGAAGCAATACTTAAAGGAAATTCTAAATTTAAATTATCTCCATATTGAACATAATTTGAAATTCCATCAAAAGAGAATCCTCTTTCTCCATCTGAAGGAGGATTTGTAGTCGTTCCACTTAAACCACCAACGGAATCATCAATATTTGAATCAAACGGCACGTAAAATAGTTCATTACCATTATTAGAATCGCAATCCGAATATTCACAACCAGTTATAGTGCAAGTAGAGATATTACAATCAGGATTATCAGGACATAAGGAATTATTTGTAGTACCAGCATTACAAGAACCTAAAGAACAAATATCATTTTCAGTACATCCAATTCCATCCTCACAAGAATTAGTAGTATGGAAAATTTCACAAACCCCCTCATTACAAACTCCCTCAATACAAGGCAAATTATCTAAGTAATTACATTCAGGATCTAATGTACAACCCGTTGGACAACCCTCATCAGGAGTGCCATCACAATCATCATCTAATCCATTTTCACATATCTCAGCTATTGGGGTCATTCCCCCAATACAGCTTCCCCAAACTCCGGAAGCACATGTTTGAGAACCAAAAGAACATTCCCCAATATTTGAACCACAATCCCTTATTTCTCCATTTGAACACCCTGTTTGTTCAGTAAAACTTATAGGAGCGCCATTACTTACTTCCCCCTCCGAATCAATTACAAATAAATATAATTGTTCATCACCAAAAGAACCTTCCCAAACATTTGCAGTAATACTATTAACATTCCAGTCCATAGG
>Ga0209249_1001058_pt1 | contig 28875 bp, 26 predicted proteins | sample SaaInlV_200m_DNA_4_FD_184653 | JGI IMG/M metagenome (GOLD analysis project Ga0209249, IMG submission 184653) | Marine microbial communities from expanding oxygen minimum zones in the Saanich Inlet - SI037_S3LV_200m_DNA (SPAdes) (version 2) | ecosystem: Environmental > Aquatic > Marine >...
ATGAACACGGGAAACAAGCCAGTGACATCAAAGAGGCTTCTTACAACCATAGCGTGGAAGATAAGAGGCAAGACCACTTTCGCCATGGAAGGGAGCGTCTTCACAACTGGGGCAGTGATACAGTGGCTAAGAGATGAACTGAGAATACTAGAATCAGCGGACGAGTCAGAGTCATTGGCTCGGTCCATCCCAGACAATGACGGCGTCTACATGGTTCCCGCATTCACAGGGCTTGGAGCACCTCATTGGAACCAAGACGCACGTGGATTGATTACAGGGATAACGAGGGGAACCAGCAGGACACACCTGGCCAGGGCAGCCCTTGAGTCCATAGCGTATCAAACCCATGACATAGTGGAATGCATGCAGCGTGACAGCGGGTACGATATCAAGAGCCTTCGTGTCGATGGCGGCGCAACCCGTAACGGGTTCCTGATGCAGTTCCAGTCAGACATCCTCGACATACCGGTCATACGACCTAGAAAGATCGAGGCCACCGCCAGGGGGGCAGCATATATGGCTGGATTAGCAGTTGATTTCTGGGAAAGCGTGAATGACCTACCCCGCTCAGAATCCAACACTGACGTATTTACCCCAAAAATGAGCCCTGAAACCAGAAGGAGATTGCTTGACGGATGGAGAAGCGCGTTGGCAAAGTCCTAATACAGGGAGCCAGTGAATCTTCTTCATTATGAGAGATACTGAGTGGGTGCCCTTCAACATCATGGAACCGTTTGTACTGGATGTCTTCAAATCGATGGGAGTACCGCAGATGGACGCGGAGATATGCAAGAACGTGCTTCTTGACGCCGACCTCAAGGGGTTGGACACCCACGGAGTCAACAGGCTCAAGCCCGTCTATTATGACAGGGTTCTAGACGGGAGACAGAAACCAGTTACAGAATTGGAGTTGATACGGGAGGGCCCGACCACGGCAGTGTTTGACGCTCATAACGGCATGGGTATGGTCGCATCCCACAAAGCAATGGAGACTGCCATCGCGAAGGCAAAAGAGTATGGTATGGGCATGGTCGTCGTCCGCAACAGCACACACTTCGGGATAGCAGGTTACTACGCTGAGATGGCTTCAAAGCAAGGAGTCCTGGGGATATCCGGAACCAACGCAAGACCATCTATAGCTCCAACTTTCGGGGTGGAGCCCATGCTGGGCACGAACCCGCTCACCTTCAGCTTCCCGACAGATGAGGATTTCCCGTTCACCCTTGACTGCGCCACCAGCATCATACAGAGGGGCAAGGTCGAAGTTGCTGCGAGAAATGGTAAACAGCTCCCCCAAGGGGTAGTAACCGATGAAAAAGGTGGATCGATGATTGATCCTGAGGAAACCCTGAATGCCTTACTCTCAGGAGATGCAGCGCTCCTGCCCCTGGGCGGAGCCGGGGAAGAAACTGGCGGATACAAGGGTTACGGATACGCCACGGTGGTCGAGATACTCTCATCAGCCCTCCAGCAAGGCTTCTTCCTCAGGGCCATCAACGGCGTTAACCTGGGCCACTTCTTCATCGCCATCGACGTGGAGGCGTTCACTGAACTGGACAAGTTCAAGCAAACCACCGGCTCCATTCTCAGAGAACTAAGGTCAGCTCGTAGGGTCCCGGGAGAGCCACGGATCTACACCGCGGGAGAGAAAGAACACCTCACGAGCCTTGAGCGAGAGGAAAAAGGTGTGCCAGTTACTCCAGGCGTCCAAGCGGAGCTTATCGCGATACGCAACGAGCAGGAGCTAGATTATCACTTCTCCTTTGAATAACAGGGCGAGTCCTACTTTCTACCGAAAAAGGAACTCTCATTTATCAGATGAACAACGCCATCAATAGAACATCGTCGTATTGTCCGTCAAGTTTTCGGGCATTCTTCTTGACTCCCTCGTGGACAAAACCACGTTTCTCGTAGAGCCTAATTGCGGGGATGTTTGATGCATAGACCTCTAACTCAACACGCTCGATACCAGACTCCTTGGCGGCAAAGATAGTTGTCTCCATCAGTCTCTTTCCATATCCTTTACCGCGATAACCTAGCAATACACCCATACCCAGTGAGCCACAATGAGTAAAACCCTCAAGTGTGATTGGCGAGATATCACACCAACCAACGACAGTTCTGCCTATTACGGCGACGTATTGAGGTATCTCCTTGGATATGTTTGAAAGAACGAACTCGTGGGTAGATTCGAGCGGTGGAGCTTCAACGAAACCCAAGTATTGCCGCTCACGAGCTACTGAATCAAGACACTTGTGGAAGCTCTCAATGTATTCTTCTGAAATCGGCACAATCCGAACATCTCCCTGACTCATTTGTGAAAACACCGTCACTGAATAACGGGGAGTTGGGGATAAAATATTCGGTTATTTAATATAGCGAAAATTAGGAAGGGAAATCTCAAATCTCCTTCAACGTAGGTTTGAGATCGCTAACTGAAAAAAGAAAAAGTGTCTCTATGACGAAAAGAGGTTAGGTTTTTTCTGGTTCGTAGTACTTGCCTTTGCACCATTTCCACGCTTTTTCAGTGGACATCCCGGTCTGGAACCGGACGTTGGCTGCCCTGCATAGGTTCTCGGAGTACCGTTTCTCACAATTGTCGCATTTCAACTTTTTTTCACCCTGTTAATCTCTTTTTTTGGGCTTTTCCCCAGTGGTCACGTACTTTAGTATCTCCTTTTGAGTGAGCCCTTCCAGGCCCAGTGTTTTCAGGTTCGCTGAGGGGTTCCCAAGTTTGTCCTCCTTCCAGTAGTCAACACCCAGCATTGTCTTGAACAGGTCAGTAACTCCTCGGCTTACCGGCGTCGGGACTCCAACGGCCTTGCCGACTTCGGCTATCATGACCGTGCCGTATGGGAGGTCCTCCTGGAGGCATCCCAGGTCCATCATGCTCACATCGGGGGCCCACCAGGTGTGGGATGCTAGGGTAGGTTCACCCGGCTTAGTCGGTGGATATGGACAGCGAAGTAACGACTCAAGCCCTAGATGGGCGCAAATTGCCCTCGCTTCATCGCGGATAGCGTACTCCACTTTCTTGGTCAACGGGGTGCCGTGTTTCCCGTAGATGAACACATGTCCCGTGGTGTTCTCGTACTCTACTGCGCTGAGCAGGATGGCGGGAATGTGAGCGTTGATGTTTCCATTGAGGAGGCTGGTCGCTAGCACGTTTGATGCCGGTTTCAGGAACCTATCTCTTGTCGTCATTCCTGGTGATAATGCTTTCAGAACTTTTCCCGTGTCTGCAGAGGGCATTGCTGCCACATAGTTCCCCAGCTTGTACGCGTGACAATGAACAACATCAGGGCTGTCCCTTTTTACGAAATAGGGTAGGATCGCCGACTCTGCAATTATCGAGCCTGGTGCCTTTTCCTTCAATGTCTCGTAGAACCTCAAGGCAAATGCGTATGGCGTCCAACAATGCAATATCTGTCCCTTCTTCAGGTGGGGAACAGCTTTTTCAACAAAGAGGTCATGGGCAAAGGCGCGGACGTTCATTGTAGCTACCTCAACTCCCTCAAGGGCTTCCTCCATGTTGGTGGTCATCATGTTTGGCTCGTAGAACCCCGTGATCTTTCCTGTGATCTCGATGCCTCCACGGTCCACGAAGGGCTGCATACTATCCTCGAACTGTGGTAACTCGTAGAGGTTCACCTTGAACCCCTGTTCAATAAAGTCCGCTGTCATGCAGGCTCCGCCAGAACCTGCGCCAAGAACCGCGATTGTTGGTTTTCTATCCATTCCCAGTCACTCTTGGTAGTCGTTTGATTACTGTTTTAGCTTTTTTCTTATCGTTTTAGTGTTTTTAATAACCGTCGTATATTTTTCAGGATCATCCTGAGAATAATTTTACGCTCATACACTCTTTTCTTCAATTAATGAATAACTCCACGCGCTCGCTTTGAAGTCCAGATAAGGGTCCTCAGAAACACATCACAACTCCTCATTATTACGTAATGTTTATAATTAATGTGTTTTCTTTAGTAGTTCACCTAGTCAATATACCGAATTCGCATTTCATGTATTGATTCAGTAGTGAAGTGGTAGAAATGTCAACGAAAGCAATAATCTGTGGAAAGCTAATAGACGGAACCGGGAGCCCCTCCAAAACAGGGATGACGATACTCATCGAGGGAAACAAGATCAAGCAGGTAGGCAAGAAACAGGATATCGCTATCCCTGACCAAACAAAGATCATCGACGCCTCCGACAAGGTAGTGGTACCTGGACTCATCGACAGCCACGTCCACTTCCTGGCCACAGGGTACAGGCTGGGGCACTACCAGCTGAGCCACAAGGAATCCATCGAGGACATAGTCACGGGGCTTGGTGAATACATTCAGACAAACAATGTCTTGTCAGGCAGTTGGGTGCAGGGGCGGGGATGGGATGACCAGAACCTCAGGGAGAGGAGGTACCCCAACAGGTATGACCTAGACGCCACTTCCCCCAACAACCCGGTTGCACTGACCCGCGTCTGCGGTCACATGATAATACTCAACTCAAAGGCGCTTGAGGAGTGCAACATCAGTAAGGACACGCCAAACCCCCACGGTGGAGTCATCGACAAGGACGACCAAGGAGAGCCAACAGGCGTCCTGAGGGACGCAAGAGGGATCCTGAGGCCACATATTCCGCCGCCCTCCTACGATGAGTTACGGCAAGGACTGCGTGACGCCACTGAACTTGCACACAGCCTAGGGGTTACAACGATCCACGACGCCAGCAGGCCCGACGAGACTCTACCTCACCTCTCAACAAAGCCGTACAGGGACGCCCACGACGAGGGCGATCTGAATATAAGGTGCCACATCATGACTGGGTACCCCCATTCGATGAGCGGGGACGAGTTTCTGAGCTTCGGCACGCTAAAGATTGGAATCGACGGCTCCATGGGCGCGCAGACAGCACTTCTCTTTGATCCTTACGACAATGACCCAGAGACTACTGGGGTTTACGTTGGCAACGTTGAAAGGGACATCAATTGGGTGCAAGAGGCACATACAAAGAAAGGAATTGTGGCGATTCACGCCATCGGTGACCGTGCCATAAACGAGGCACTCAATACCATCGAGAGCGCCCTTGAGGACGGGCCGGGAGACGACCACCGCTACAGGATCGAGCACTATGAGTACCCAACAGACGAAGACATCCAGCGTTCACTTGAGATGGGCATCGTGGCATCCATGCAGCCCAATTTCGTGGGAGAATGGGCATGGCCAGGAGGTATGTACGATATCAGGCTGGGACAGGAAAGGCTCAGCCGTTCAAACCCGTTCAGGCAGCTACTTGACCTGGGTTTCCACATCCCGTTCGGCTCAGACGGTATGCCGTTCCACCCAGTCTACGGAATCTGGTCAGCCGTGAACCACCCAATAACGGACCACAGGATAACCGTGGAGGAGGCTGTGATGTGCTTCACGTACGAAGGGGCACACGCATCACGCGAGGAGGACATCAAGGGCACCATTGAGCCCGGAAAACTAGCCGACATCGCCATCCTGTCAACGGACATCACGAGCCCGGAGTTCCAGTTGAGCACGACGGACAGCTCGATAATTGAAGGGGTAAAACGTGAGCTAAAGCAAACACAGGTCTACATGACTATCCAGAACGGCGAGATCGTCCACCAAGCCTAGTGCTACCCTTCCCGACCTACATGCAGGTCTTTTTTACCAAATAGGTTTCCAGGAAATACTCTTTTTCTGAAGCAGCAAGAGCAACACCACACCGGAGATAACGGAGAGAAACGGGACCCCCACAGGATACCGCCTGCTTCGTCATTTGGCTTCTCGTCGCCATACGAGGCCCAGCTGCCCCACCCGTGGCATTGGATGCTAATGAGTGTCAAGTAGGTTCGGAGTGTCTCTAGGTCAGCCATAACTAGAGTTACGGTGATGTGAGGATACAATTATGGTCCCACACACATTGGGCTATAATGGGGGCATTCTGGGGCTGGAAAAGTCGTATAACACCTGTTTAAAGACTGAATGAATAGGGACTACTACTCTATAGATAGGAATAGAGGGAATAACGAATCTTGTGGGTTCCAATTTAGACGCGCTATGCTGCATTCCATATAAGAGTACCCACTTTGTATTCTCGTGAAGTCAAATCTCAAGGCAAATCTGAGTGAAGATCTGTTTCTCATTCCTTATCTTGTCACAGTTTTCTTCATTTTTACGGCCTCGATTTATGAATACGTAATCTTCCGAGGTATGTCATTGCGATTTGATGCTTTTTTTTTCTCGGGTTTTATTCTTGTTTTGGCTGGATCGGTCCTAAGGTACCTGTCAAGACGTGCCCTCGTCAATGCAGGGATGAGAACGCGTGATACTCCTTTCCTACAAAAAGGCCATGAACTAGTTACAGCTGGAGTTTATGGCGTCATCAGGCATCCACTGTACTTGGGGGAGATGTTACGCAACATTGGCGTTCCATTGTTATTGAAAAGCATGTATGGTGGATTCCTTGTCCCTGTCGGCATCATATTGTTGTTCTATAGGATCGAGGCCGAAGAAAAACATCTCATCAGGAGCTATGGTCAAGAATACATGAAGTATATGGAAGGGACATGGAAACTGGTTCCTGGATTTATTTGATCAGGGACAGCAGCATCCAATAATAGAATCAAAAAACATTTCCTCAAGCGTCCTACGTGTCAATGACCCTTTGCTTCCATAATCCCTCTCACCCAGTACTGGATCAACAAGTTTCCTGAACCGTGTGGTACAATGCTCTTGGATTCGGGTTCTATCCTCTGCGCTCTCGTGTATTAATGGGTTATATGCACCATTGACCATATCTCGGTCAAAGTCTCTAACCATGTCGTCTACAATGATGGCGCCAACCATTTTCGTGCCAATATCTCTAAGCATCTTGCGCTGTATATCCGTTCCACCGATGGACTCAAAAATATCTCCACCAAGACCTGAGATACTCTCAATGTAAGACTCTGCAGCTGTATCTTCTTCCTCGAGATGTGATGTCTCTGTGTTGACGTTTTTGAGGATCTGTTTAATTTCAACGGGTAAAGCCCTGGAACTAAAAAGCATCAGTAATCTCGCTTTTGCCTTTGCCAGAGTCCCTTCGTCTCTCAGGATGTCAGCATAGTTGATGATGTTAAACGCGTTCAAGATTGTTCTTGATCCTTTCGCTGCTTGTGCTTTACTGTACCCGACTGTGGACAATATATTTCTTAATGGGGTGCACCCAATGCACAAGTGATTCGAAGGAACATATCCGTACGATTTAAAGACACAATTCATTCAATAACACCGATTCTACCTTCGATAAGTGTTACTGGAGGATAAATAATTTATCATGAGACGCGTGCGCCGGTTACTCGGTGACACCCCAGAGAATTAGGGATACAAGACCCAAAAACTCTTCTAACTCACTCTGAAACACTTATCGCGCGCAGTTATTCTGCTTCGTACGGACGCGCGAAAGTCAATCCACGCTTTGGCTCAGCTCTTTCCCAGTAGTACTCGAAAAGATCGTTACACCACTTGAGAGCCCTATCGTCTTTTTATGTAAAACCGAGCGTGCAAACGTGAAAGACACAATCGCCGAGTTAGAACGTAATAATACGGCATTACAATCCACCTTGGACTTGTCTGAGAACCTAGTATACTTCTCCCTTGGAATGGTAATTGATACAGTCATCATAGAAATTGGAATAACATACAAGAGGGGATTTTCGACCACGTGATTTGAGGAGGGAAGAGTCTAAACAAATAATAGGGAACCCATAGATTACTGGTTGAAGTGTTTTCTTGGCGGACAAGTCTCTAAACGCGTTCAGGGTTCTACTGCTCAGCGTCTTCATGGCAATGGTCGGGCTTGGCATCATCTCACCAATCATGCCCAACTATGCAAGTGACTTGGGCGCATCAGGTATCTATATCGGACTCATCTACTCCAGCTTCTCGCTGTCGAGGGCAGCGCTGCAGACCCCAATAGGCAGGCTCGCCGACACGTTCAGCAAGAAGAAGATTATCGTGGCCGGACTCGTCATGTACGCGGTCATCAGCGTGGTCTACACCTATGTCACGTCCCCTGAGATGCTCATCGTGGTGCGGTTCTTCCACGGGGTAGGTTCATCAATGATGATGCCCGTTGCCATGGCCTACGCCATGAACCTGACTCCTAAGGGCGAGGAGGGAAAGTACATGGGGTACCTGAACACGGCCCTCTTCTCGGGGTTCGGCGCCGGCCCGTTCATAGGTGGGTACATCTACGAGAACTATAACACGAATATGGTCTTCAACACCATGACGGTGCTAGTCCTGTTCAGCCTAACTCTTACAATCCTGCTAGTTCCCGATGAGGAGTCCCTGGGCATGAAGCGTAGGAAGGAACCCGTGCCTATCAGGGTAATCCTGGCCAACAGGACCCTCACTAGCATACTCATCTACAGAGCGGTAAACGCCCTTGGGAGGGGCACCATCATGAGCTTCCTTCCACTGTACGTCGTCCAGATCCTGGGCCTGTCCAGTACCTATATCGGAGTCATCCTCTCCACCGGCATCTTCCTGAACGCATTCCTCCAGACACCCATGGGGATACTGGCCGATAGGGTGAACAAGAAAGCCTTGCTCATCGGCGGTGGCCTGCTCTCGGCTGTTGGCTACGTCTACCTTGTTCAGACAGGGACAATCACTGAGATATTTGTCGCCAGGATGGTCGTGTCAATGGGCAGCGCGCTGGCGATGCCGGCGGTGACGGCCATCATCGCAAAGGAGGGCAGGGAGTTGGGATCAGGATCAACAGTGGGCGTGTTCAACACTGCCATGAGCATCGGTCAGATCATCGGTCCCATATTCTCAGGTTTCCTCTTGGACGCCTACGGCATGGGCTCTGTATTCTACTTCTCAGGATTTATCAGCGTTCTCAGCGTGGTCTCGCTTTGGATTATGTCCCGGGATATAGGCATGTAGCAGAAAAAGTCTGACCCAAACGATATTATCCACATAATAAATGGAAAAAATCTTTGAGTGCCCTCTCTATCCAGTCCAGCACCTTTTTGAAGATGCTTACTGGTTGGGAAGGTCCGCACAACTCTCGGAAATCAATTTCTCATCTACCATTAATAACTACATCAATGACTCGTTGAAAACAGTGGATAAAAATAGGGTTAGAGCCGTTTCTTGATCGCGTCCCAGGTCGGGGTGATGAGGAAACTCTCCTCCATGTTCTCGACCATCTGAGTGAACATTATCATCGGCACGGCAAACGTCAACGTATCGCGTTCCACGTAGGGGCGAGCGGATGGATCGAACATCCCGAAAACACAGTGGGGGTGCTCTTTTTCTCCCTCAAGGACGGGGTACATGACGATTGATGAACAACCGGAACCAAACGGCGCGGTGACGCCCTGATACATCAGGTCATAGTTAGCAAGCGTGAACAGGCCAGAGATAACGTCGGGCTTGGCAAAGAAAATCACGGCCTCGGGCTCATCTTCCTCATCAATGTGATCCCATCGCTTGAATACAATCTGGCTACCCGATGCGAGGTATGGAGGAGAGTCCTTTAACCAGTTCTTTACCAGCTCAGGGGACTGCTTGTACCGTTCCCCTTCCATCACGTTGGGGATCCCGCAAGAGAGGAAATACTCAAAGTTTTCAGTTATTTCCGGGTTGAAGCCCGCGTATCTCTTACCACCTGGACACCCAACCGAGTGCGTGTTGAACCTCAATGACGTGCCTTTCCTGACCCTGTTTAAGCACGCTATCAGGCAGAAGCTTGATTTTTTCGGATCATTTTCTTCGACTGTCTTTTTGTCGGTGTAGTAAAGGATGACAGGCAAATCTGCACCGTCAAAATATCGTTTCCAGAGCATTAGGAACTTTTCTTTTAATGAAACATCCATCGTAAATCAACTCTCATGGATTCTTGATTAGGATTAGGGCGAATTGTGGATAAAATTATGGATTATTTGGCGAGTATTATTCCCATGTTGTAGGAATTTCCGTATTTTCCTAGTGTATGGTTCCAATGATCCATTCTTACCAAACCCTCTTTCTCAAAACCAAACTTCTCATAGAGATGAATTGCACGAGAATTATGAGTCACAACGCTCAACTCAACCTTCTTCAAACCAAGACCCTTCGCTATCTCCAACATATATTCAGTAAGAATGTGCCCCAATCCCTTGTTCTGATAACTATCACGCACGGATATTCCAAAGGTAGCTTTATGCTTGTAGATCTCTTCACTCTGGAAGACTAAAACAGCTGAGGTTACCATCTTGCTTCCTTCGTCTGTTTCCACGAAACCGAGTATAGGTAGTGACTTGTCAAAATCGATGTCCTTAAACCAACCTTCAACCCTTTCTCGTGAAACTCCTTGAGGGAGAAAAGTAAGAGACTCATCTGAAAGGGAGCTGAACATCTCCCATGAAGGTTCAAGATCAGAATCAATCTCTGGTCGTAGTGTGACCTCGATGCCATCTTTCAGATTTATTTTTTTAGGTTTCATCCAGAATGGTTCAGTACTCATAGAATAAGGTTAACTGGAAGTGAGGATAAAATCATCGATAAAATCAAGAGATATAATCGGTTACTTGGTGACTCACCACAAAATATTGGATATCTAAACAGGAGATCAGTGACTGTAATCATAGTCTGGAGAACATGGCAAGTTTTTTGAAGTTAAAAACAAACTCATCGATGATATCAATGGATCACCTTGCACCTTACAGCATCGGAATGGATGTATCGGAGATCGAGACTCCAGCCCTGCTGCTTGACCTGGACATAATGGAGAAGAACATCTCAGAGATGGCGAAGTACTTCAACTCAAGACCAGCGGGAATTAGACCCCACATCAAGAATCACATGAGCCCCCTCATAGCCCACAAGCAGATGGACGCCGGAGCGGTTGGTGTATGCTGCCAGACCGTGGCTGAAGCGGAGATTATGGCATACTCGGGGATCAAGGATGTCCTCATCGCCAACGAGGTGATCGGTGGGTCTAAGATTGAAAGACTCCTGGATCTGACGAGGCACACTCATTTGATGGTGGCGGTGGACCACCCGTCGAACGTGAGGGAGCTGTCGAAAGCCGCTTCAAAGAAGAAACTATCAATAGATGTCCTAATCGACCTCGATACGGGGTACGGCAGGTGCGGAATACAGCCGGGAGACCCCGCGTTGAAGCTATCACAGCTGATCGTGGACTCGCCTGGGCTGGACTTCAAGGGAATTAACGGGTACACCCCCGCTTCTTTTACCGAGGACCAGGACGTAAAACGCGCTGAACAAGAGAAAAAGCTCAAGGTGGACATTGACACCCGTGACCTATTGATAAAAAACGGCATCGAGGTGGAGATGTTGAGTGCAGGGTGCACGCGAGACTTTTTCATATCGGCCGATTACCCGGGGATCACCGAGGTTCAGCCTGGCACATACATCTACATGGACATCGGGCACAGGGAACTGATAGGCACGACCCCCGTTGACCTGGACTACGCCATGACAGTGCTGACATCGGTGATCAGCACGCCGGTTGATGACAGGGTAGTCGTTGACGCCGGCAGCAAGGCGATACTAAAGATCGATTCCAGGCCAAAGGACCTCAATGGGTACGAGCTATATTCTCTATCAGCAGAGCACGGTAAGCTCAGGGTGAATGAACCTGAACAAAAGTTGGTCATTGGAGACCAGATCGAGCTGATCCCGAGCTACGGTGACGGGACAGTGAACCGGTGGAGCCGGTACCTGGGGGTCAGGGACGGTAAACTGGAGACGGTGATACCTATCTACCACCCCTACTGAGCGAGGGGCGCCACCAACCGTGGCTCCCTAAAATATCAAATACGCTAGGGAACACTACACATTATGCTAAACGTAGTTCTCATCATGCTGGACAGCCTGAGGAGGGACCATGTCGGTTGTTATGGAAACGACTGGATCAAAACTGAAAACATTGATGCTCTGGCCAAGGAAGGGGTTCGCTTCACCAACGCCTATCCTGAGGCTCTCCCCACTATTCCCGTCAGGAGGGCAATGAGCACGGGGATGAGGACGTTCCCATGCAGGGACTATGTCCTAGCTAAGGGGGACACAGTTATGATCCCGGGTTGGCAGCCAATACCAGAGGAGCAGCCAACCATGGCGGAAATATTCCGCCACCACGGGTACAATACTGCGCTGATTGCGTCAACCCCACACATATTCAAGCCGTCAATGAACTTCCACAGGGGCTTCACCACATGGGAGTGGATCAGGGGACAGGAGGCAGACAGGTATCACTTGCCCTTTGAAGGCGATATCGAGGACCCGTCCAACTTGCCCAACGATCTGTCATACGGGTGTGTCGGCCACTCACTGCGTCACTGCCTGGCAAATATGCAGGACTGGGAGGAGGAGAAGGACTGGTTCCCCGCCCAATCAATAGGCGCCTCGGCTAGTTGGCTAGACAAGAACGCAAAGGACGGTCCGTTCCTCCTCGTCATCGACGAGTTCGACCCCCATGAACCGTGGAACGCACCCAAGGACATCCTAGAGCAATACATGGACACAGAGGCATACGAGGGAAGAAAGGTAATCAACACGACCGGAGGTCCTTACGAGTTCAAGGAGGGAGAGCTGGAGTATACCTTCGCACAGTACGCAGGCGAGGTCTCCCTGTGTGACAAATACGTGGGTGTGCTCATGGACAAGCTGAGGGAGCTGGATGTGCTGGACAATACCATCGTGATGCTAGTCTCAGACCACGGCCACAACATCATGGAACACGGCATCATCCACAAGTTGCCCGACCACATGTACCCCGAGCTCATGGACCTGGTCTACATTATACGACATCCAGGTAAACTGGAGGCTGACACCGAGTGTGACGCGTTTGTGGCTCACCATGATATCCCGGTCACTCTCATGAGCATGGCGGGGATCACACTGCCACCAAAGATCGACGGTGAGAACGTCTGGAAATGGGTCACCAAGGAGGCACCGCAGACAAGGGAATATGCAACATGCATCTTTTACCCCTGGCTATGGGTTCAGAACGATAAATACGCGTACCTTACGGACCTGGACGGTACAGAGGAGCGGCTTTACGACAGGGAGAAGGACCCATTGCAGATGGACAACATCGCCGCTGAGAACAAGGAGATATGTGAGGAACTGAAGAAAGTCCTCTGGGCTGAAATGGAAAACGACCCTCCCAATTATGATATCGTCAGGCGGGGCCATGAGTGGTACGAATACCCTGACCTCCACGATCCACGCTCCCAGATTTCCGAGAATCTGAGGAAGGAGTTCATCAAGGACAGGTGACTCGAAATCTCCTCCACCTTTTGGAAACTGGTTTCATATATTCAGCATATTAACTAGTTCAACGCATACTTTGCCTAGTGGACACCATGGGGTTGGAGATTAAGAACAGGGCAATGTTGATCCTGTTCCTGCTAATAGTGGGCACGCTTCTTGCCTCCGTTGCCTCGAGGTACATCACACGGGATGAGCCGATTAAGCACTCGGTGTCAACCGGGAAGGTGGGGTCCAACGCCGATGGCACGGTGTGGGTCACAGAGTTCGAGAACCAGCGGGTCATCTTTAACTACACTCTACCAGAGGGTGCCGTTCACAGCAGGTTCCTGGAGTACTCGTCTTGCTCCATTGTGGCCGTGCCCTCTTACTCGCAGGGGTTTGAACTGGAAAGAACGGAGAATGCCTATTACAACGTCTATATCCCTGAGATGGACGCATCGGTCCCGTTATCAGAGCTATACGAGTACGCCGAGTCATTTGACAAGACGATCCTGATCGAGGGATACTGGATGCTCGACATCGCGATAAACGATGTCAGGGTGCTCTCCAAGATACACGACGTTCCATTCGGGATAAACGGAATCATAACCGATATCCACAAGAACAGAACCACCAGCATTTTGGGCTTCATCTTGACCGTGGAGGGCAAGCACTACAGGGTCATGATTGAGCCAAAGTGGAAAATGGTCAAGTTAATTGAGGAAATCAGTTTCAAGTGAGGGGAAATGTTGGACTTGGGGGGATACTATTGAGGAGGTTCAGCCTAAGGGGAAGGTCGCTCTTGGTGGCCTGTGTCTTCTTTGTATCCATATTCGTTATCGTATTGAAATTGATGAACCCAACTGAGGTTCACATCTTCCTAGAGGGGGAGGAGACGGTGATAAGCCAAGTCATGAGGAACTATACGTTATTCGATGTAGGGTTACTGATAGGGTCAGCCCTCTTCGCAGGGATCTGCGGCACGTTTCTCCTATTCTACGACAGGACCGATGTTCCCACAGGTGAATTGGCGTTCGAGAATAAACGCGTCATGTGGGAAAAGGTCATGCCCATACTGAAGGACGATGAACAGAAGGTGTTCAGGGCCGTCCTCGACTCAGATGGGATCATCGCCCAGAGCGAGCTCAGTGAGTTAACAGGGGTTTCGAAGTCAAACGTGAGTCGTGCCCTTGACCTCCTTGAGAGCAGGGGCTACGTGGAGCGCCGCAGGCGGGGCATGGGCAACATCATCGTCCTGAAATAGCTTTGGCAACTGGTTTCACATACATGAGTAATATGCTTTCCAGCCACCCTTCAGACGAAAACTGGAAGGGTTATGATGGAAGAGAAAATATTCAACGGGAACGGAAGGCAGAGCTTCATAGACTTTGCACGTGGGTTTGTCATGATAGTAATGGCTTGGGACCACGTCTCAAGCTTCTGGAATCAGCTACACCATGGGGGAGAGGGCGTACTCGGGCAGGCACCGCCATTTACAAGCCTGGTATGGTTCCTGGAACGGTTCGTCAGTCACTGGAGCGCACCTACATTCATTTTCCTGGCCGGTACAGTGCTTGCCCTGAGCACTGCAAGAAGGCTTGAGAAGGGGGTTTCACAGAAGGACATCACGGTTCACATTATCGTGCGTGGGCTAGCGTTGCTCCTAATTGAAGCGGTTCTGATATCACCAGCTTTTGATTTACCAGTCTACTACTTCGGGGTAATCGCCTGTATCGGTGTGTGCTTCATAATATTCAGTGTCATCAGGCAAACGCCGAGTAAAATATTACTCTTTGTGAGCCTGTTCATCGTGGTAAACCACGGTTTCTTGAACCTGGACTGGATTCCCACGGCCACCATCGCTGGAAGATACCTCAGAGTAATCCTACACGAGCCTAACTTCAACTCCTGGCCATTCGTCGGACTCTACCCTATCATCCCGTGGATCGGCGTAATGGGACTAGGTTGGAGCTTCGGGGAAGCGATAAGAACTTTAAACGTACCATTCTCCAAGATCCGGAAAACAATCCTTCTTACAGGTGTCTCATCAATCGCCCTGTTCTTCGTTGTCAGGAGTCTGAACAGCTTCGGAAACCTGCTCACGAGGAGGGGAAACACGGTCATCGACTGGCTGTACGTATCGAAATACCCCCCGAGTGTGGCATTCCTTCTCTGGGGGCTGGGGGGCATGTGTGTGTTCATGGCAATCGGATTATGGATACAGGAGAAAGGCGTTAGAAATCCCCTGTCGGATGCCATAACCGATATTGGAAAGACGCCCCTGTTCTTCTACATAGCCCATCTGTGGCTCTTCAGACTACGCCTCCCTTACACAGATGCACCATTCTATCTAGAGATGTGGCAGACCTTCATTTTCTGGGTTGTTGGCAATATCGTGCTGTGGCAGCTATGTAAACAGTACCTCAGTCTGAAACAGGCGCACCCGGACTCGTTGCTGAGGTACATATAGGTGATATTAATGAACAAGAAATCAAACACTTTGACGCGACTCGTATCGGTCGTAATACTCATAGTCTCCATTATGGGAACGATTACCCCCGTTACCGCCACGGGTGAAGAATTCATTTATGGAACGTTCTTCGGGGGATCACGCAAGGACCAGATACGCGACATAGCCCTCGACTCCAACGGAAACATCATCATAGTAGGCGGGACATTCTCCGAGGATCTCCCGGTCTTGGACGCGGCCCAGGAGGTATACGGGGGAGGCGCGTTCCCCTCAACGGTTGAATGGTTCAGACTAATGGGGGAAGGATTCGTCGCCAAGTTCTCGCCTGAGTATGAATTACTATGGGCTACGTACCTCGGTGGTTCTGAGATGGACCTCGCGTATCACGTAGTGGTTGATTCAGGAGACAACATCCTTGTTTTCGGTCAGACAATATCCAGCGATTTCCCTGTCACCGATGTGTCAACATCAACGGACCGCGAGAACGGAGACAGTTTCATTGTTCGTTACACACCAGACGGGGAGATACTTGAATCCACGTTCTACGAGGTCGATGAGGTATCATTAATCCAGTACGTTGAACAGGACCCTGATGGGAACCTTGTGCTTGTTGGACAAACCAATTCTGAGGATTACGTTTGCACAGACGACGCACTCCAGGCGAGCCTTGGAGGGGAAGACGACGGTTTCATCAGGGTCCTCACCGAGGACTTTGGGACGTTAATCTACTCTACATATCTTGGTGGTAGTGGATCTGACTTTATCAACAAAGCATTTGTTGACTCCAGCGGGGGAATCTACGTAAGCGGCTCGACCCAGAGCGATGATTTTCCCGTATCAGAGGACGCGTTCAGGCCGGAATACATAGGAGACCCGTTTGACGACTTCGTTGCCAAATTGAGCTCTGGAGGGGAATACGAGTATGGAACCTATTTTGGTGGAACGGAATTAGACGACATCTTCGGGTTAACCGCTGACGCGGAGGGAAACGCAATTGCAGTAGGCAGAACATGGTCACCCGACTTTATAGTAACTGAAGATGCCCTTCAACCAGAGTATAGCGGCGTTGAGGTTGATGGTTTCATTACCCAGTTTGACGCCCAAGGTACAAGGCTGTTATACTCAACTTTCTACGGACTAGACGACTGGGACTCCCTTCTTCAGATAGACCTTGACGAGGAAGGCAGAATGTTTATCACCGGGTTCGTAGGCTCCGGTGGATTCGAGACCGTCAACCCATTCCAAGCCGACCACTTGGGGTGGACGGACATGTATGTGATGATAATGGACCAGGATATCGAGCTAGCATCCTATCTTGGAGGGTACGGCTCTGACCACCCGTTCGCCCAGGTGCTGAGCGACGGAAAAATCTTCATCGTCGGTTCCTCACAATCACCCACGTTCCCCGTCTCCGAGAGCGCGTATCAGGAAGGATTCCACGGAGAGGAGGACGGCATAATCTGGGTGCTAGACTACGAGGGATACTTGGGCGGGGACCACGCGGTTGAGTCACCGGGGCCGGATTACAGGCCATACATCTCGTACGGGGTGGTCCTTGGGGCAATCGCTGCTTGGTTAATATTGACGAGGAGCTCGTTCAGTAACCACAACTGACCCCGTTTCCCACCCAAATAATATTTTTTCCAGAATAAACGGCCCACTGATATCAATAAAATATGACCCATCTGGTTAAATCAACGGCGGCTACTGGTGAGGCATGAAATTCAACAAGCTCATCCCGGAGCTGTCCGTGACGGATATCCAGAAAAGCCTGCCCTTTTACACGGATATCATCGGGTTCACCGTCGAGTACTCACGGCCCGAGAAAAAGTTCTACTTCCTCTCACTTGAGGGCTCCCAGCTAATGGTGGAGGAGGTCAACAATCACTGGTGGACCGGGGACCTTAAGCACCCCCTGGGTAGGGGGTTGAACTTCCAGATAGAGGTGGGCGACGTATCGGCCATCATCGGGCGGCTTGAAGAGGCAGGTATCGCATTGTTCCGCCCCCTCAAGGAGAGTTGGTACAGGGGGGACGACGTCGAGTTCGGCCAACTGGAGTTCCTGGTGCAGGACCCCGACGGGTACTTGCTGAGGTTCATCCAGGACATCGGCGAGAGAAAACTGCAAGCCTGAGTTCAAACAAGAATCTCCAAGTATCTCTTTATCCACTCGGACAACCACGATAACGCGCGCGGTTCAATGTGCTTTTTTGATGCGTTTTTGAGACCAGAGATACCGATTAGGTTGGTGTGGAAGTCCATTTATGCTAGACTGGATATTCCAGCTTTCTCAGGGCCTCACACATCACGTCGTAGTACTTGCCCTGCTCCACACCTAGCTCTTTGAGGACGTCAAGTATCTCGCTCCTCACCATGATTTCCTTCGTCACGAGGTGTTTCTCGGTGAACTCCACAACCTGGTCGTGGTACTCGGTGATTATCTCCCTGGCGATCTCAAGGGCTGCGTCCTTGATCTTCTTGACCTCCTCCTCGATCTCAACTCTGTTCTCGTCGCTGAACAGCCCCTTTGAAAGGTATGTCTCGTCCTCACCCATACTCATCTTCACCAGCGGGTTCTTCAGCGCGTATAGACTCAGTGCGCTCTTTGATGAGCCGGTGAGGTCGCCCATGCGTCCCTCCTCCTTGCTCTTCTCAAGCTCCTGGTAGACAGCAGTACTGCCCATGGCAGTGATGACGTTTGCGAAATGATATTTGGCAGATGAAGGTGGTATGGAATCGGAGTGCTTGTGAAAGTTCCTCCCGTACGAGCCGTCCGCAGACGGGGTGATTGTGACAAGAATGGGCTCAAGGCCCACCGCGTACGCTGGCAGTGTGTGTCCGCCGAATTCGTGATAAGCCACGTTAGTCTTCTTCTCTGGGGTCAACGATGTATCTGACGGCGGCCCCTGAAGGTACCGGATGATCTGGCGCACCAGCATCTTGTTAGTGAGCTCTCCGTTGATGTCGGCCTTGTAGCTAGCTTTTGAGACGATCTCCTCGATCTTCCCCGAGACTACACCCTCCATTAGGAATGACAGGGTCTCTACATCGATTGTACTTGGGTCATGCTCGAACTTTTCTAGGTAGTAGTTAAACAGCGCCTTCCTACTCTCGTCCTCTGGGCTGGGGAACCGCAGGTGCCGTGAGAACCGACGCGCGATCTGCCTGTCGATGTGCCAGATCACAGTGGCCGATGTGACTATTATGTGGACGGGATTGGCGTAGTACTGAAGGCCGTCCAGCTGTCTCCTGAACTCGGACAGCATTGGCCGGGTCTGCTGATGATTGTTATCGTACTCTCCTCCCCTGTGCCTTGAGCCAAGCAGTTGCCTGGCGTCGTCGTACACAATGAGCAACGGCTTCTTCTCGGCCATCTTCCTGCACGAGTCGAAGAACTCTCGAATGTCTTTGGGGTCGATGACCGCCTTCTCGTGCATCAGGCTGCCGTCCACCGGGTAGTAGCCCTTCTTCTTGGCCTCGTTGACGACACAATGCAGGGCATGGGTCTTGCCTGCCCCGGTCCTGCCCAGGAATAGGGAGCCGCTCTCTGAGGATATCAGCATGCGCTTGATCTCGTCCTTGCCCTCCGCCGTTATTTTTGACAGGTATTCAAGGTACTCTACGATTTCGCGCAGCTCGTCTTGTATTAGTGGGAAACCGATGAAATCATCGGAAAGGGATATGTCCCTTGGGTTGAAAGGCTTAAGCTTCACAGCCACATGAGTGAGAACCGCAGATAAAAAACCAACCCTATCTTGAAACGATCAGGATGAGTGTGTGTGGAAGAAAGAAGAAAATGGATTTTGGTCATCCTTGAAGAGACTTGGCCATCTCCCTTGCCTTCTCTAGAGGTGGCTCAACGGAGGGGTCTTTATCGTACTCTCTTCCCATCAACCGTGTCTCAAGCTCCTTCTTAGCTTCAACAACGCGGTCGGGGTTCGTGAACAGGTCTAATGCAGCACCAGCCATCGTCTTAGCGGCGAATATCAGGCTCTTGTGACCGATGCCCGTGCCGCTGCACGCGACAAACTGCCAGCTATGCCCGGGTGCCCCATTGACGTTGCAGGCTGTCCCGAACTCCATGGTAGGTGTGATCCAACTCACGTCGCTGACGTCGGTACTGCCCGCGCTGTGAGTGCCATCGTCCCACGGGTCAAGGATATCAGTGATGATATCCTCATCAACGTATTTCTGCCAGTTTGGAACCTTGTTTTTCCTCAAACTAGAGATCCGGTTTTCCTTGGGGAAACTAGTTGCGATCTCAGCAGCGAACTCCAACTCATCCTTAGTGTACACAGGCGCTCCAACCTTCCGCATATTCGAGGTCACTATCTCGCTAAGCACCTTGCTAGGTATTTTATGGACCCCACCCGCGGACATCTCCGCTACTAGCTTAGTGTCCGTCATCAATGCCGCGCCTTCTGCGATCTTCATGACTCTCTGTTTGATAGGCTCCAGCATGTCCCGCTCAGGTGCCCTGATATAGTACCAGCTATTGGCATAGTCAGGGACCACGTTTGGCTGCCCTCCACCAGATTCAATGACATAGTGAATTCTAGCCTCGGGTATTATGTGCTCCCTGAGGTAGTTGACCCCAACGTTCATCAACTCAACGGCGTCTAATGCGCTTCTCCCAGCCTCTGGGTTCCCCGCCGCATGGCTTGACTGCCCATGATAGTGGAACCTGGCACCGCTGATTGTGTTGCTGCTCTTCAGACTGGCAATGTTCATGCTGCTTGGGTGGTGGCTTAACGCGGCGTCAACATCGTCGAAAAGCCCCTTGTGTACAAAGTACCTTTTACCGCTGTAGTTTTCCTCTGCTGGAGTACCGTAGAACCTGATGGTCCCCTCGATGCCCTCTTGCTCCATGGCATAACCTACAGCGATAGCCGCGGCCAATGCCGTGGTCCCGTGGATGTTATGGCCACATCCATGGCCCATACCTCCCGCGACCATCGGGTCCTTCCTTGGCACGGGATTGTTGCTGATCTTGGGTAGAGCGTCGTATTCTCCCATAGTCGCTATGATTGGCTTGCCTTTCCCCTTCTCTGCTAGAATAGCGGTGGGCATTCCCGCCACCCCGTGCTGTACCTTGAACCCGTGTTTCTTCAAGGTCTCAGCGAGCAGTGCGCTTGATTTGTCCTCGCAGAGACCGTACTCCGCGAACCCCCATATCTTGTCGCTGATCGAGATCAACTGATCTCGGTTGTCCTCAATCCACTTCCACGATATTTCCTTGACCATTGTTACTCAGTATGAAAACTAATGTTTTTACTATTTAACACACATGCGCAAAGTCAATATCAGGAAAAACCATTGATAGCCACATGAGCGAAGAAGTATTGTACGAGAGGCTAACCCCGGAGGTACTTGAAGACAGAAGAAAAAGGACTCCAATCGCGTACCTGCCGCTGGGCACACTTGAGTGGCACGGACCCCACCTCCCCCTGGGAAGCGACCACCTCCAGAGCCAGGGATTCTTTATCAAGCTGGCCCAGAGGGTTGGTGGAGTCGTTCTTCCGCCCCTGTTCCTGGGCCCCGATATCAGAGAGGATATCGATGACAACGAGTACTATGGAATGGATACCCTGCAGAAGGCTTCTCCCCAGCCGATGCGGCTCAAGGGAAGCGCCTACTGGGTCCCTGACAAACTCTTCGCCAAGATCATCGACGCGGTGCTCAAGCAGGTGCGCAGGGCAGGGTTCAGGATCGTGGTCGCCCACGGCCACGGACCGTCCAACGATTACATCATTGACAACAAACCGGAGCTTGAGCAGAGACACGGGTTAATTATCTTCACTGTCTGGCGGGGCAAGGAGGAAAGGGACCCGCCGACAGAATTTCAGCACGACCACGCCGCGGCAAACGAGACATCCATCATGATGAGCCTCCATCCGTCACTGGTCCATATGGATCAGCTTCCGGAGAACATGCAGGAGAAACCCCTTGCCTTGATAGGAGATGATCCTCGGACACACGCATCAACGGAACATGGGGATAATATCGTCAATATCCACCTTGACAGGATGGAATCAATACTGCAAGAGGAACTAGCCAGATTATACCCCTGAATAGAAGATATTACGGACTAAATCTTTGCACCAACAGATCTTATTCCTTGGCGTAAACTATCTCGCCACCAATTATCGTCATCTCAACCCGGATATCTTTGATTTGTTCGGGTTCTACAGTCAACGGGTTTTCGGTCAGGATTGCGAGGTCAGCCAGCTTACCTACTTCCAGCGTGCCTTTGTGGTCCTCCTCGAAACTGGCATACGCACCGTTCACCGTGTGAATCTTGAGGGATTCGAGAACTGAAACACTTTCATCTTTATCTATAATTGAGCCATTCTTTGTCCTCCGGATAACTGCGAAAGCCATCCCCAGCAAAGGGGTCGAGTAAGCCAGCGGTGGTCTAGCCCTCCTTTTTATCGGTACGGTAGGCGAGTCGGAGCCACCGGATACGTTGATTCCCGCCGAGATCATCGAGTTGTAGGCGACCTTCATGACATCCTGCGGGTACTTTGGTTCAAGTTTGTACACAATCTCTGGTTGGGCGGCCACAACGAGTCCGATTTTTCTCGCCCGTTCAAGGATATCTTCATCGATATTGTCGGCATGTTCTATCCTGTGCCGGTGGTTGTGTCTAGGTGTATCTTCCAGTACCTCCTCCAGGGCTTCAATGGCGTTTCGCGTCTCGTTTATGTTCGTCGCGTGTATCGAGAGTTGGAGCCCGGCTTGATGTGACTCCTTCACCCTCGCCCTAAACTCACGTACGGACATCCTGTCATCGGCGAACAACTTGACCATGCCCAACTTGAGCAGGTCTTGAATTGGCTCGGTTCCGATCCCTTCTTGGATATAGCGTTCGAGGGGGATGTCCCTGTTCCTGTCGCACCCGAGGTAGAGCCTGAGCGGGGTCCTGCCACCTCGCACAGCGTTCATGAAGGCGCGGAGGGCGTTTGGTGGGAGCTGGGGGTCATGGATTGAAGTGATCCCGGACTCCAGGACCTTCTTACTTGCTATCTCGATGGAGTGTTCCAGTTCGGATTCCGGTAGATCAGGGTCAACAGGGTCGAGGGTGGGTACGTTGGCCACTTGATAAAGTAGTTTCTCGTCTTCTACCCTGATTACCCCGGTGGGTTCGCCCGAGTTGCGAAAAGTATCCATTGTCACGCCCTTTCTAGGGTGCATGTCCACTTTCGCCATGGATTTGCTGTTTACTATGCACGTCAGGTAGTCCAGGCTCTCCAGGTACACGGGGTTTTCAGGTGAAACCGAGTCCAGTTCCATGATATCAGGCAGTTCATCCATATGGGTTTCATCGAACCCGTACCCCTTGACCCAGTTTCCCGAGGGAGTATCACGGATTGCTGCTTCCAACCGGGATAGCAGTGACTCCTTGGTGGTTATTCCACACAGGTCAATGACCTGCATGTCCAAACCCAGGCTGATGAGGTGGATGTGGCTGTCAATGAAGCCCGGGACAGCGGTTTTTCCATGGAGATCGATGACTTTTGTTTCCTCACCCTGATGTGGTTTGATATCATCGTTTGACCCGACCTGGATAATCTTCCCGTCCTTGACGGCCAAGGCGGAGGCGGTTGGCGCTTTTTCGTTTAAAGTTAAGAAATTCCCGTTGTATAATATCATGTCAGCCTGCATTCTAGTTCAAACTCCGGTCATCGTTCTATCAAGGACCCTTCCTTGACGTATTTGTCACGTTCGTCAGGGAACGTGTTAAAGTATATTAAGTTCCCATCGGGGTCAATAATCTCGGCGCTCCACGAGCCGTCGTGTTCAATGTGCGCCTGTTTTGAGAAGGTACGGCCCGCATCAACCCCTTCCCTGTAGATGGATTCGATGTCCCCCCCTCGAAAATTTAGGAGGTTGTTATCGATGTGCCCTTGGAAGAGGCAGAGAACCATGTTGTTGTGCTGGAGTACTGCCCAGTTGTCCTCTCGGTGGTCACCAATTATCCTGAAATTGAGTTTAAGATAGAAATCCATTGATTGGGTGAGGTTTTCTACATCAAGACAATGGTGGTACTCGCCGAGATCCAAACCTTTCCTTTCAAATGGCACGGTCACTATATCGAAATGATAGGTAATCTATCTTTCCAAAGCTTTTTGACATGAGTGAGAAGGTCAATTTGATATAAAAGTGGATAAAATAGAATGGACTCGATCTTTGCTAAACGCGTGGAACATTCTAGGAAAAGAGATATTATAACATGGTTTACCTGAAACTAGAGGAAGGGATGTAGATGGTAGTTCATGTTTCAGAGAAAGACCCACGATTGGAAGTGGATAATATCACGTACCCCGGAGAGACAGGGGAGATCATGGCACACTTTGCCAAGCCAAAAGGGGATGAAAAGTATCCCGGTGTAATTATTATCCATGAAAACAGAGGGCTGAACCCACATACAGAGGAAGTGGCAAGGCGTGTGGCACTGAAGGGGTTCCTGGCAATCGCCCCAAACGCACTGTCTCCGGTGGGAGGTACACCTGAGGATTCCGATGAAGCGAGGACATTGATGGGGGGACTCGATGGCGCGGACACAGTTAGCAACTTTGTGGCCGCTGCAATTTACCTGAAGACGCACCCCCGGTCCACGGGAAAGGTGGGGGTCACCGGTTTCTGCTGGGGTGGAGGGATGACAAATCAGGTTGCGGTCAACTCCTCGGACGTGCAGGCTGCGGTTCCGTTCTACGGCAGGCAGCCCGCAGTTGAGGATGTTCCTAAGATCAAGGCATCAATTCTAGCTCAATATGCTGGGGATGATGAGAGGATAAACGCGGGTATCCCCGGTTACGAGGCTGCGTTAAAGGAGTCAGGTGTTGAGTACGAGGTTCACATGTATGAGGGGGCTAGGCATGCGTTCTTCAACGACACCAGCGAACGGTACCACGAGGAAGCTGCAAAGCTGGCATGGAAGAGGACTATTGCATTCTTCAACACAAAACTGAAGTAGCCCTCTATTCTAGTTCCTGACTGCCCCATTGGGTGGCAACCTCTTTGATAAAAGGCTGGCAATGCGTGAAGAAGCGTTTGTAACCCGAACACAGGTAGTTGAGTCCGGGTTCCCCATCGGGGGTGTCTATGAAGCGGTTCTTCGGGCACTCACCGTTACACATTTCCCTGACCTCGCAATCTCGGCAATATCGGGGTAATGTTGATAGTTTCGCGTCCCCGAATGCCCTCTGCTCAGGACTCCCCAACAGCTCCACCAAAGAGTCCTCCTTTAGATTCCCTACGAGATGCTCAAGATCCACGAAATGGTCGCAGGAGTATAAGTCCCCGTTATGTTCTAGCACAGGGATATCTCCACAAGTGGGTCTGAAGATGCAGAGCGAGTGCTCCTGGTTGAATGCCGTCCTGAGGGTTTCCTCGAATATCTGCACCTTGACCTCTCCAATATCCTTGGCCACCCATTCATCGAATACGGTGCAGAGGAATTGGCCCCAAGCCTCGGAGGAGACACTGAGATCAGAGCCGGGTTGCGGGTCTACGCACGGGAGGAACGTGATGTACCGGACGTTTATCTGTTTTAAGAAACGGTATACGGCGAGGGGGTGCTTGACGTTATATGCGTTCACCACACAGAGGATGTCCGTGTAGACCCCGTGCTCCTGGAGGAGACCGTAACCCCTCATGGTCTGCTCAAATGTGGGTCTATGATCCTTTGTTACCCTGAACTGGTCGTGCATTTCCCTAGGGCCGTCGAGGCTGAGCCCAACTGCGAAGCCTTCCTTGGCGAAGAATCTGCACCAGTCATCGTCCAAGAGCGTTCCGTTTGTCTGGATACCGTTGATTATCCTCTTATTTGGTGGCTGATGCCTCCTCTGTAGCTCCACTATTCTGCGAAAATACTCGAGCCCGAGGAGGGTTGGCTCACCGCCGTGCCATGAAAATGTGATGATTTGGTCTGGGGAAGCCTCGATATGCTGCGCGATGTACTCTTCTAGGAGGTTCCCCTGCATCTGGAATGCCTCACCCTCTGGGTAGAGATGTTCCTTGTCCAGATAGTAGCAGTATCGGCAACCCAGGTTGCAGAGGGAGCCAATGGGTTTGATGAAGACCTGGAATCCTTGAGGAACGGTAGCCATTTCATAACCCTAGGCTCATGTTTTTGATTAAATTATGTATTTTGTTTCTAGTTCTGCATGGGTGTGTACTTAAAGTCCACGTCGTATTGTTCTGCTGAAAGCTGATATTCACCGCATGGGAAAGGGTATGCGAGCACACCGATGGGGAAATCTGCGTCGGGGCCGTAACATTTCCAGAAGAAAAACGAACACGGTTGGACCCAGTGGAGATATTGGTTCCCAAGTCGTACGGTTGGGTTCTTTGATGTGTCAAGAACTTTGAACCGAAAGGGTGCCATTGAGTGGTTACCAACACTGCCGGCGTACCCAATTACATCTCCTCGCTGGACAAGGTGTCCCATGAAAGCGTCGTATACGCGGTTTTTTTCTGTCTCCCTGAACACGATATCGTCCCGCTCAAAGAACATGTGTCCCAGGGCATGGTCTGTACCCGTCCACTCCTCGACCTCGTAGCTATCTGAGTCCTGCCTGTGTCCAGGTAACAGCGGTGAGGTGGACAGGTGGTAGACGCAAATGATCATGCCGGGCCACTCGGGGCTCGCGGACTCGAAGGTCAGCTCTAGGTCATTGTAAGGGGACTGAACTTCCCCGTCTAACCCAGTACGGTACTTTGCATTCCTGTTACTGAACCCGATTAGCACCATGTCAATCGGGGCGAGCACTGGTACCCCGTGGCCGAGCTCGAACTCCATACTGGTCTTCTCCGGGTAGGGGGGGCAATCTGTACAGCCACCAGTTTTTGGGCCAAGAGTGATGATGTCTGGGTCTGCACCTGTACCATATAATTCAGTGTGAGTATTGATGCCCTCCATACTGGGTGGGGGAGAGGTAATGGCGGACGCGCTCGTAACAGGTACCCCTGACATGGGCCGCTGTGCCCTCGTTAGCTGCCACAGATCAATTCCAGTATTGAAAAAAAGAAAACCAGCTGCCGTCCCCACAACGAGAGTCGCTACCAGTACAGCTAGTACTTTTTTCCTCATCCGCAATCCCTTCTATGGATTATCGTATTTTGAGGATGCACCTTTATGTTTTACGTGCATTAGCACGAGAAAAGAAAATTAGGGCTTAGCCCCGCCTGTCAGCACCTTCATACTGTAGAGGCCGGTCCTGGCAGTTATGAACAAAGTCCTGTAGTCGTCCCCTCCCCAGGCTATGTTTGCAGGTATCTCAGGGCACACTATTATACCGATCATGATGCCTTCTGGGTTCATGACATGGATACCCCCGGGCCCCGTACAAAACACGTTACCATCCACATCCACCTTCATCCCGTCAGCGGCTCCGGTACCATCTACAGCCCCAAGCTCGGCAAACACACGCTTGTTCTCCAGACCACCGGTCACATCATAAGCGTAGACCCGTGCGCTACCTGAGTCAGCGACATACAGTGTCTTCTCGTCCGGGCTGAATGCCAGACCGTTTGGTAGCGGGATATTGTCGTCGAGCAACGTCAATTCGTTGTCAGTTAACTTGTACACGCCGCAATAGTCAAGCTCCTTGCCCTCGGTCCTGTCCGGTAGCCCGTACGGTGGGTCTGTGAAATAGATTGATCCGTCAGACTTCACCGCCAAGTCGTTGGGGCTGTTGAGCCGTTTCCCCTCGTACTGGTCGGCGAGAACGGTCTTTGAGCCATCATCCTCCAGTCGCGTTAACCGCCTGTCGTGCTCACAGAGGAGCAGCCTGCCCTGCCTGTCGAGGGATAGACCGTTGCTGTGGCCGCTGGGCTTGAGAAACACCTTCGCTGCTCCATCGTACTTGTAGATGGTATCCGCTGGAATGTCTGAGAATAACAGATAACCATCGACCCAGACAGGCCCCTCCGTGAACTGGAAGCCCTCAGCCAGCTTCTCCACCTTGTTTTCTCCGATAATATCTTTCAGATAAATGCTTCCAGTCATCTCAATCCTGATACACTGGGGGTAAATGTGGATAAAAGTATGGATTAGGGCTAACCAATAACCTCAACAACTCGGATTGCATGTATTACCCATGAAGTTTGATTTCGAGTACTGGTCCAGCCTTGACTCGCGGTACATCATCCTAACAATCGAGGCGGGGTCCAAGGCAGATGCGGTTAAGGAGTTCAAGAACATGCATCCGCATAAAAAACACAGGCTCCTGGACCCTCTGGATGATTAAACATCATACAACTTATCTTGAGAGACACTCTACTGGTGCGCAAGAGTTTCTGATAGGTCATTGAATATCTCAAGAACCAGCTCCATCTGTTTCAGATACTGGTTGGTCGTGAGTAACTCATATTTGTAGACCTCGGAGACACTTCTAGTCAACTCCTGGATCTTGCCTTCAATATTCGTTGTTGTTCCGTGAACCTCTTTTCCCTCATGGCAGACTTGTTGAACCATCATGTTTTATCATGATTTGCATCGAATTTCCGCATATAAGAGCGACTCAACTGCCCTGATTATATCAGTCAATCATCAAAGATACTCACAAAACGTGAGTACGTCATATCTACACAGATTCGGTAAATATGATTCAGGTTCTTTAGTGTACCCAGTTTCCCCGTAACAAGGGTAGATGGAAAACAGGCTCGCACACGTTTAAATACGGTAGCCCCGTAGCAAGTGCCCTAGGGCATAGTAGAGTGCTACCTAGTATATGCGGTTAAAATGTGGTAAAATGAACATTCAAGACATTGCACTCATTTCGTTCGGTGGGATTAGGGATAGAAAGTTCAGGTTCGCGCTGAACCTCCTAGGAATTCTAATCGGGTGCGCCGCGGTTACGGGGCTCATCAGTGTCACCCAAGGTATGAACACGGAGATCAACAGCCAGCTAAACATCCTTGGAGCCAACTCGATAAACATCATCCCCACAACGGGGGATGACAACTCAATAGCGGCTGGCCCTCAGAGCATGATGATCCCCATTTTCCTATCGTGGAGGGATATCGACGCCATTGAGGCGGTCCTGGAGATCGACATGGTAGCACCGATTCAGAACAACTTCTGCTCATACACTATTACCGGTGATAAACGCATAACCAACATAATGGGCATGGGGACGAACA
>Ga0209249_1001061_pt1 | contig 28789 bp, 21 predicted proteins | sample SaaInlV_200m_DNA_4_FD_184653 | JGI IMG/M metagenome (GOLD analysis project Ga0209249, IMG submission 184653) | Marine microbial communities from expanding oxygen minimum zones in the Saanich Inlet - SI037_S3LV_200m_DNA (SPAdes) (version 2) | ecosystem: Environmental > Aquatic > Marine >...
TGTATTAAAAAATACAGAAAGATGGATTCTAGGTACTGTGATGGGGACAACTCTTACAATGTATTTATTCTTTTTAGGGGAGAGTATTGGAATAATGAAGTTCTCTGCCATGAACATGCTGCTTTTAAGCATTATCTTTTTAGCAGTCCTTTTATGGTTTTGGCTTAGAATGCGAGAATATTGGAAAGCTGACTCCCCTGACGTGGCTAAATCTACTTCTATAAAAAGCTTACCTACGTGGATTAAAATTTTATTGAGTGCCTTGGCTGTATTAACAATTGTAAAGATAGTAACAGCAACAATTTTGTTAGTTGGTAGCCCCGCTTATCTGGATGATGTTTATAAAAACTGGAATATGAGAGGAAAGGTTTTTTATGTAACGCAAGAGATGCACCTAAATAGTGAGAGTGTATCTAGCTCAGTAATAGATACTGGAGTTTATTCTTATCCACCATCTGTCCCTTTAACTAAAACATGGCTTGCTTCACTTGCAGGAGGATGGAACGAAGGACTTGTTAACTCGCCACATATCTTGTGGTACCTAATTGCATTGGCACTTGTGTTCTTTTTCTTGCGGAGACACGTGAATTTACTTTGGTCACTTGCTGGTGTGTATGGACTAAGTAGCCTGCCATTATTTTTGATTCATGGAGCAAGTGCATATGCAGATATTTTTGTAGCAATACATGTTTTTGCAGCTGTATCTATGCTTTATAACGCAATTAAGGCAAAAGAATCAGATATTAGATTAAGTTATTTAAGATTGAGTACTCTATTTGCAGCACTTTTAATATTCACAAAAAATGAAGCTTTACTTCTACATTTGCCAACATTCATTGCTTTGTTTATTGGTAGTTTGGCATGGATGAGATACCAATCAGAACTATCTAAAAAAGAAACAAGATTAATATTCTTTCATTCAATTGCTGTTATATCTTTAGTTCTATTACCTTGGCTAATATTTAAATGGTCACATGGACTATCTTTCGGAAACGCGCATGAGGTATCTGGACTTTCAATCTCTTGGCAACCAAGAGTGCTGTATTCCGTTTACTTAAACACAATAATGGAGGGCAACTGGTCTTTACTATTTCCCGTACTACTAGGATTACTAATTATTAAGTGGAAATCTGCATTCTTATCCCCTCTTGTAATATTGGTTGGCTATTTCTGTATCTTATATTTCGGCCAATTGCTTATTTTCATGTTTACTTCTCTTTCTGTAGAAGCGCTAAAACAAACGGGCTACGCCAGAGGAATAATTCAACTAGCTCCAATTGCAATCGTAATAATTATATTATTAATGACTAGTTTTGCAGATAATAAATCTGATCATTAAAAGCTTTAAGACTTGAGCTTTGAGCTGCCTCACTAAGCGTATTAATATCTTTTTGTTATATTTTCGATTTCGTGCTTTTCCTAAAATTGCTTATAGCTTATAGCTTATAGCTCATGCACTGTTTAACTGCTACACTTAATTTATGCCAACATACGCAGCCTTTTTAGGCCACCAACCACACATAAGTACCGCAGAACTAGCTGCAGTTATCCCTGGATTTGATATTGTTAATACATTTAATAAAAAGGTAATAACTTTTTCTAGTTCTACCCAATTAAATAGTGCAACTTTAGATATTCTAGGTGGAACAGTAATCATTGCAGAGCAACTTAGCTCAGATAATTTAGAACTAAAGGATGTACCAAGATTACTAGTTAAAGAAATGGAAAGTGTAAGAGGAAAGAAGGTAACGTTTGCACTTAGGGCAGAAGGTATACCACCAAGATATGTAAAAAAGCTTTATCGCGAGTGCAAAGAAGCCATTAGAAAGAAGGGGCGAGCTAGTAGATACGTAGGTAATGAGCGTAAGGCAGCAGCAACAGTAATACTCTACGATCAAGGAATGATTACAGGTAAAGGGGGGTTAGAACTTGTTCTGCTCGCTTCTAAGAATCATTTCTGGATAGGCAAAACTATCGCAGCACAAAACATAGATGCTTACTCTAAAAGAGATATGGAGAAGCCAGTAAGAGACACATCAGTTGGATTGCTACCTCCTAAACTTGCTCAAATTCTACTAAACTTTGGATTATGGTTAGACGCGAGTGATAAAAAACCAAAGGAACTAAAAAAGTTTAAGCCATTATCTGGAACTGTATTTGACCCATTCTGTGGAACAGGAGTTATCCCAATGGAATCATTAATTAGAAGTTGCGCAGTCCTAGCTTCTGACAAAGTTCAAAAAGCTGTAACAGGAACAGAAAAGAATCTAGATTGGATTAGAAAGGAATATAAGATTTTAAAGAAGGATGTAAAAAGTACTGTTTGGAAACAAGATGCTACAAAACCATTTGACCTAAAAGTATTACCAGACTGCGTTGTTACAGAAACAACTCTTGGTACCCCTATGGAAAGGAGGCCTTCTCAAAAAGATGTAATGGCAGAAAAGAGGGAGAATGAGGTAATCCAAGAAGCATTCCTACGAAATGCTGCAGAAACTATGCCAGGTGTACCAATTGCTTGTACTTGGCCAGTTTGGAGGACAAAGAAAGAGCCAATCTTTTTAGAAAAGATTTGGAAAGTTATAGAAGAGCTCCCATACGAAGTTGTTCTACCAATCAAATTAGAAAATCACGCTCGTCCAACGCTCTTTTATAGGCGTTCAGACCAATTTGTTGGTAGAGAAATCGTCTTGCTTAAGCCAACAAAGTAAAATCATTTAGTTTATATTGTTATTTGTACGACAAAGTTGCGTATATGTAAAGAAATGATAATATATCGAGTATGTCAGAAGTTAATGCTCTTGAAAGTCGGCTTCTCTCCGTTCCAAATCTTGATAGTAAAGGAGATAAAGAAGAGTATTTAAATGCGGTGTTCCGTGGTGAAGTGGATTTTCCTCTTGCAAATGGAGGAATGGGGATAGATTTCTCCGGATCAACTTTTGCAGCAGAAATGATGAATAATAATGCGATTGGATCAGCATCACTTTCTGCTCATGGGTATGAATTATTGCGTCCAGGATTAAAAATTGATGGCAAAGAACTTCATGAATACAGTGCCAAGGAGCGCATAGCATTGCTAGAAGTATATAATCGTAGCTCCGTAGAAAGAATAATAAAGGAAGTACGTGAAAAATGTGAATACGGCGTTTTTGGTGCAAATATTATGCACATAGTGCATCACTTCGGTTCAACACTGGAAGATGTGATTAAATCAGGAGAAATTGATATTTTAAACATTGGAGCAGGAATGCCAAATAAAGGTTTTCTTAAACGGCTAAACGAAGAAGATGCTCAGCATATACGCTATGAACCAATTGTTTCATCTGTATTTGCAGCAAGAATGATCATGCGTACTGCATTGAAAAACGATGGACGAATCCCTGATGCCTTCTACGTTGAATTACCTACCATAGCAGGTGGACATTTGGGATGGCTAAAAGATGATCATGAGCACCCAGAGAGATTTGATCCAAATACAATATATAATGATATGCGGGACATGATTGATGGGATGCTTGAGCAATATGGAATTAAGAAAAAGCATATTCCAATAATTTTTGCTGGAGGATATGCATTTCAAGATCAAATAGAAAGTGCACCAGGTGAAGGTGTTGCTATGGCTACTCCACTATTACTATCGCAAGAATCTGGAATGCCAAATGAAACAATTACTGAACAATATCTAAATCCAGATATTGGAGTAATAACAGATCAAATGAGTCCTACTGGCTTCTGGTCTCGTCGATTAGATACTCCGCATACCGAAAGAACAGATGAATCCATAAAACACAACGTAAGTCGCTGTGTAGGATGTGTACTTGAGAATTGTAAATATTTACTAGGAGCAAGTGATGTAGAAAAAGATGCAAACTACTGCATTGGACATGATCTTTCCCGTGCTCGATTTGGATTACCAAATGGCACCCTCTTCGTAAATGCCAATATTAAGGAACTGAGAGATAGTGGAATATATGAACGTGACGGCGAATTGTATGTACCTGAAATCAAAGAAATCTTGCACGCGCTGTTCCGTATGAATGCACCAGCGTAATTTTCGCTTTTTTGCTACACATGCGCTTGTTCTTTGCATATACTTTTGTCACATTCCTCGGTAGCTCAATGGTAGAGCATCTCGCTGTTAACGAGAGGGTTGCTGGTTCGAGTCCAGCCCGAGGAGCCATAAACCACTCGCACTTCGTGCTCGGGTTTATGACAGCGCCAATCCAAAATAGAAACAGCAACTAATGGTTTATGTCCTAAACTCGAAGGAGTTAAGCGACTGAGTAGTTTGGGGCAAAAAACTACCGCTCTGATTGAGTATTTATAATAAAACCCAAAATTATCTGATAGCATTAAATGCTATGCAATTTTGGTATGTATACATCTTACGTAGCTTAAAAGATAACCAATTCTACATTGGTAGCACTAATAACGTGAAACGACGCCTAAAAGAGCATCAGCTAGGAAAAACTGTATCAACTTCTAAGCGTTTACCTATTGAACTTATCTATTTTGAAGCACATAGAGCTAAGTTAGATGCAATCCGTAGAGAAAAATATTTTAAAACTACAAAAGGCAAAACTACTCTTCGACAGGTACTTAGAGAATTTTTAAAATGAAACACACAGCCTGATAGTCCAAGACATTGTTACAAATGCGTTTTTGTGCTATAATGACTAGATGAATAAAAAAATATTCCTTACTAAAGAAGAACGAGCATTATTTGATGCACTCCCCTCTGAACTAACAGATGGATATAAAATTAAAGATGAAAAAGGGACAGCTTATGAGACAAAAGAAGAATTAAAAATGCGCGCGCAAATAGCAGATTTTAGTAAGTACCCAGAGGTTGATACATTTTTAGAAAAGGTATTCGAAAATAAAGAAGTAAGACCAGAATTTATAGAGGACATAAATGAAGAAATCCTAAGTGAATTATCATTCGCCATGGGTGCAATAGGCTTATCACATGTTATAAACATGCTTATTAATGAAATAGAAACCAAAGAAGACATAGAAGGATTAATTGGTTTTTCACAGATTAGACATGCATTACTTAAAACAAATGCTTCCATTTCTTATAAATAAAAATGCCAGAGCCAATAGAAATTCCAAATAGGCTTAATGTAGGGAGCCTTCCTATATTTAGAAGGAGAGAGAATATTGATGCATTTTTAAAAAATAATAATGTAAATCCCGATGCATTACGCAGTCAGCAATCATCAGTTGCACAAAGATTGTCATTAATGCGTAGTCTAGGGTGCGATGATGAAACCCTTGATGCGTTAATTCTAAAGCAGCAAGAGTTAGATCGAAAGCTTGGATTTTTTGGTCGAATTAAGAAATGGACTATAAATAGTTTTCTCTGGCCACTTAGAGTAGCTACTTATCCAATAAGACATGCTCCAATCAAAACACTCCTTGGTATATCTCTTGTTGGTGCTGCTGCATATGGAGTAGGTAAGAATTTGAATTTCTTTAGACGAATGATAGCTGACACCATGTTTGCTGGTACGCTTGGTGATATTGTAGAAGATGGAACAGAAGCTGCTGGAGAAATAATTGATGGCACAAGAGACGCCGCTGAAGAATTACGTGATCGGGTTGACGAATATGAAATAGGAGGTGAAGGAGGAGATGATACAGGTGTTGAAACTACACCCCCAGAACCGATATTCGGTGCACCTAACTCATCAGATATTCCTGTAGATGATGATGCAGCAATAAATGCATTAGACGGCTAAATTAAAAAAATAACTAAAATAAATATGGGACCAGAAACACCTGATTACATACCGGAAGACGATACAGAATCTCCAGAAGAAATTCTGGAAGAAGATAATACATTTGATATATTCGAAAGTGCAGAAATACTACGGTCGAATCTAAATATAGACGATACACCAGAGAATTGGCTTGCGTTCATCGAAGATTTTGCAACCCCACCAAGAAATCCTTCTGCAAATGATAATAGTGATCATTTCCAAACCGACCTAGTTGAACGCTATAGACAACTTGATATTAGAATGACTAAGATTGGAAATATATTAATATATGTAAAAAGGGAAATTGATGCTGGCGAAGATATTTCTATTCCCGTAGCTAATGCAGTGAAAAGGAATATGGCTCAGTATTTAGAAGATAGATATATATATCATTGCATGATAGATGGGACAGTACCAACAAGCGTTGACGTTCCAGAATACCTTGGATCATATCTAGATGTATCTGAAGAAGAAAGAATGGCACTAAGTCTTTCATCCGTCGTACTTCCTCTTCAATATGATGTTGCAAGTAGAGCTCAATTAACAAAAACACCTGTAGAATTATCATATTTTGCGGAAGAAATATTACTAAATCTTGTAAAAAGAAGAATCAGCATGCGATATATATTAAATTGTTTAGATTCTTCTAATAATGTTAAATCAGATAATGAATCGATAACACAATTATTGGAAATTTGTAATTTTTCAGATATTACAAATGATGACATTGAGGCAGCAAAGCTGATTGTTGGTTATCTTGGAAAGAATATAGAAAATATTCGATCGCATGTGCAATTATCAGAGATTAATACTGTAGAAGAAATGACAGTTGGCGACGCGTTAGAATGTTGCGTGCATACTATTGGTTTTTCAGAGATTGCAAATGAACTAGTCCGCTCAGGAAGAAGTTTCTTTCAAGGGGAAATGCCTGACGTTAGAGAATCATTAGATTCTATAATGAGTCGAACAGATATATATACAAGTAATACTGTTCAAGTCGTGCTCGCGCCATTGGCTGATATGAATCCTTCATCTACCGATGAGGATAAAGAAAGGTTTAGAGGAAATATTGAAGAAGTTTTATTATTTTTACTTTCTGATGATGCAGATACTGTTAGCATAAGAAATGTTGAGTCTTATATTAGTCATTTAAATTCCGGTCAACAGAACATAATTAATTCCTTGTGTGAACGCATTAGTACACAACAGACTGTAGATAGCCTAATGACTACCTGCCTTCTTTCAGAAGAGGATGGTGATTTATATAATAATGTCTATAACGCTTTAAATAATCATATTGTTACTAACGAAACACTAAGCATAAGAGACGCGTTCGATATTTATTATTATTTAAATGTTGGGTCAGGAAGTAGTATTATTCTTGGGTTCAAGGTAATACAAATACTGAATAAATTCGATAGTGATCTAGCAATAGAGCTTCAGACAAGACAAGCTAGTCTATTTTATGATATGGCTAAAGATGCAGTTATTAACCAAAATATTGATCTACTTGATAGGCTCAATCTTACTGAGGAACAAGAACGCGAATTGAATAATATGAATTTATATTTAGAGGAATCTGGAGTAGGAGAAATGAATGACATGTTGAATCAATATAGACATCTTTGGAGATATTCTCCTGATCTGATGAGCTTATTGCATGCACCTCCAGCTATTATAGTATATGGGCTAGGACGTAGATTCTTTATAAAAGTGAATATGGCAAAATTAGACGCATTTGTAAAATTGAAAGACCCCGGAATTCAAAGTTTTTCTAGATTGCACAATGTTCCACCAAATAGAGTTTTACTGTTCCAAGAAAAGGTTAATAAAATGATGGCTGGATATGACAATATAGGATTCAGATGGAAACCTTTTTTACGTAGACCTGAACGTATTCGTGGCACTGCATTAATGCGTGCAGCAGAACAGTCAGATCTAATAGAAATAGCTAGAGCATTGCGCCAGCGTAGAGGAATAACACCTGGCTTAAACTTTGCTCCATTTAAAGTTCGTGGGTATAGCGATGCAATGGATACAGCTAGAATATTAGGACAAGTATCTAATAACGAAGATGATATTATCAATGCATTAACTCAAGCAGGATATGGCCAAAAAAATATTGATGAAGCCATGGTATGGTTTAGAGAAACCCGTGCCACATCACTCGCGGCAGATGGGGCGCCTATCGCAATGGAAGGAGAAATAGTAATGCGTGCTCGCCAAGCTAGGCAGCGTATTGATCTAATATTCCAACAAGAAGGTTTTGATGAATATATTAGATCAATAGACTCATTTGATGATGAAATACGAACTCTGCAGAGAAGTATAGACAATGCTACTGATGATGTAGTACGTGCAAGACTTCAAAGAAATCTAACCAGAGTATTGAGACAGGATAAAACAGCTCGAGTAAATATTGCTCAGCAATTACTACGAAGAAATAATTTATCTCTAGAAGAAAGCGCCTCTCTAATGAGAGCACACCGCTCTGGAGGATCACTTGGAGCCCGCAGAAGAGAATTATTAACAATGTTTGATGCAGACGAAGCAGAAATTCTTATGCGTTCAGGCCTTGCAGGTAATGTGGATGAAGCATTTAGTCTTTCTAGAGCACGGCTTGCAACATCATTAAGATCTGAAACAATAGGGTTTTCTCATGCAGAACTACTAGCTCGTTGTGGGTTACCTTCTGATTCAGTTAGGCTTATTAGCCTACTTGATAACGAAGAAAATGCAGCGCGATTAATCGAAGCATACGCACAGGGTGGTAGAGGCGGCTCAATGAGAGTCTCTAGATACTTAATGCGTTTACAAGAAGGTGGGACTGCATCATTTGGAGACGAGGCAGCAGATTCAATTCTTACATTTATTGCACGCAATAGTGATGTAAATCCTGTTCGTGCAGCAGACTTAGTTCAAGATGTAGCCCGAGCTAGCGGAAGTGCTGATGATTGTCTTAGAGTTCTGAGGCATTCAGTTCGTACTGGCACATTGATGAGTCGTACACTTTCTGCCTGCGGCTTTGGCGTAGTAGATGGACTGATTGTTGCATTAGATTATTATGAAGGAGAGGTAGCAGCAGCAAGATTGGAATCAATGAGACTAGATCTTATTGGTCAACTTAATAGACTTGCTAATGATGTAGAAGGATTTGAAAGAATTGGAAGTGGTGAATATGAGGGAGAAGGAGGTGTAAGAATATCAGTACAAGATATAGTAGATGTACACAATGCAGACGTAGAAGTAGAACATATTCAAATGGGTGTGCATGCTGCAGAAGGTGTCTTCTTCCTAGGCACAGCAATTGCTGCTTCTACTCTAGCAGGGCCACTAGCCCTTGTAGCAATCCCAATCGTTATAGCTATAGATGTTGGTATCAATCAAACAAAGAAAGCTGTAGATCAAGATCGTCGTACTGAGTTTATTAATCAAGCACCTACATGGTTACTAGCATATCTTGGGTCTATGGGAACACTAGGTATGGAAGAAACAGATATTATTAATGAACATAATGGTCTTATGCGTTCGGAGGTTGTATTCGGTTTGTCGGAATTATTAGCAGGCCCAATGGCTGCAAACATAAGAACTGAATCATATAATGATGATCGTGAACCATTAAAAAGAGAGGTTAGAGAAAAGATATTCCAAACATTATGCTATAGGGAATTTTTGTCAGAATATCCAGATCTTAGATTTGATCTGCCAGAGAGTGGAGATGCACAAGGTTTATTCGGTGCGAATAGCGAATTTTTAAGCTCAGGTGGTGACTATGAAGAAATAGTTAGACGAGGAGCAATTTTATATTTGCATGCACAAAATGATTATCAAACAGAAATGGAACGTCTTGGTTATTCACGTACAACTCCTATAATCCCATTTAGCGAAATAGAAGATCTTGATTTTACAGCTGTTATTGAAAGATTTTATGGAATTGAATTTGAGGAGCTTCGTTTCATTGATGATGAAGACATAACTACTAGTGCACAATTTGGGATGTTACTAGAGGTGAATCATAGAAGAGAATTAAATTATTTTGAAATGATTGAATCTATACGAGCCGAATCAACTATGGAAGATGGATCTGTTGATACTCCACTTATGGACATGTTGATGGAACAGTTAAACCAATATGTTGAACTAAATAAAGCTCAAATGTATGTGTTAAATATGCATCCAAATAACTTTCTTTCAGCACACGAAGGTGACGGCAAAACAACAGTAGAACGTATGTTAGACGAAAGATATTCTGCAGTTGGATCAGCTACAGATATTGATTCAAGTAATGAAGCTAGCACTGGATACTTATTACCATCTAGTTATGATCCGTATCTGAATGTAAGTATTGATTATGTTTATAACCAAGTTGTCCCTCGGTATAGAGCTGAAGAATTTTATATTCTTTCAGAATACAACTCATCCAATATAAATGATTTGCCATTATCGTTTGAAGAAATGGAACTTTGGGGTGATGATGAGAACTTTAGATCAAATTTTGCCCATAGAATAATAAATCCTCTCTCTAGGATAGAGGATTTCATCTCGTCTGATACCATTCGTACTGGTGAGTATTTAGATGCAAGGAGTGATACATTCATTGATTTTTGTGAGACTAATATGCAAAATTTTGGAACTTATCTCGCGTTCAATCGTCATCGAGGTTTTTATGAAGGATATACAACACATTGGAGAAATGCTGAACATGAATTCAGTCGTATCCCTGATGATTATTCATGGATAGTAGAAGATCTGATAACTCAATATAGTGCAATTATCCAAAGACGTGAATTGGCTACAGAATTTGAAACGGATAATTGGGTAGAGCATGTTCAAACATCGTCTGAGGGCATGGACGAACTTGTTGAGCTCGCAATGGGATCTAGAACTTCATTTAGAACAATCGAATCAAGGGAAGAATCAGGAGAAGGACAATTCGATGGCTATTCTGTAATGATCGAAGCTATTAATACAGCAGAAGAAGGTGAAGACCCTTCTCCATTCTATATCTGCACAGTCCACAGATATTATGCAGAAAACACTGTTTATTGTAGTAATAATCCAGATGCATACCTACACCCATTTGACGACGAATCATATTGGCATGATCCAAAAGAATACTTAGGATACCGATATCGACATTTTAGTATGGTTAGTGAACCTGATGAATATAGAGCAGAACAAACAGCTCTAATGGCCGAAAGAGATTTGTTTAATGAATACAGAACATATCCAAATGAATATGGAAATGGATATCCAAATGAATCAATTCTACGTGTTATTAGCAACTTTGCCTATGATGATGTTGAAATCATGCTTGCAGAGCATGAAGGATGTGAGATGTCTTATTTTGGTGAAATTACTGATATGTATGAAAGTATTTCATTCATAGGTGAAACTGCAGAAGAAGGAGTGGAAACAACACAAAGATTACAGAAAAGATTTTTAGAAGATTTACACCAAGTAATTGATCGAAATGGGTTACATTCTGTAGACCAACGAATGAATGTTCTAAATACACTAAAGAATAATGTAGAGGGTGGTAGGTATGGTCGTGTAATTTAGGATCAAGAACTAGAAAGACAAGACAAATGGGAGAGAAGAAGAGAATCGTAAGAAGCTTAATTAATTAATTCCTGTATTCTTGCTTCTATTTCATTTTTTATAAATGCACTTAGTAGTCCTTTTGCTTTTGCTTTTGCTTTTGCTATTTCTTTTTCTTTATCTTCCTGTTTAGAAAATTCAATTCCTTCGCTTTCACCTGGATCATACTTATTGATTATTTCATTCAAAATACTATTACACTGATTTCTGATTCTACTTTTATTGCCATTGTATTCTAATTTTTTTACAATTCCTTTAAACATTTTTTCATGAGCTTCACATAACCCTTGCACAGCTTCGTCGTATTGGTCTTGATTTACCTCAACCTCAAAAGAGTCTTTTGCTAGCCTACATATTCTGCGCCTTCTTCTATCCTCTTCTTTTTCTTCTGGTGAAAGTTCTTTTTTAGGAACTTCTGGTTTTGTCTCTGTCTTAACTGGGTCAGTCGAATTTGTATTTTCACTTGGAGCGTTTGCTATTTTCCATTCCTCTAGTGACTCTTTTGATACTTCTCTATCAAAATCAACATGATGTATTTCTACACAATGATCCAAAGCTCCAGCGATATATGGCTCAGCAAATTCCCAAAAATCTTCCCCATGCTTTTGTGGGTCAAAGAACTTAGTACACCTACCTAAAACCCAGCTAACAGCATTAGATAATGCTTCATTATGAAGTCTTGATGTTCTTTGTATATTTGCTGCCATATCATTCACCTGACCAATATGTTTTTCCTTCATAGAATTATATATATCTCTCGTGGATGACCCTTTCCCTGCATAACCATGTTTATCTGCCCAATCTATTAATCTATCACTTTTTGATAGTGCTTGTTTTGGTTTTTCTTCAGGTTGAGGGGCTACATCTTCTGGGATCATTGCTGGACCCACTTCTCCTATTAAGAGTGCTTCAATAAATGAATCTGTTGGAGCTTCTGGAATCAGAATACACTTCCTATCTTCACAAAGGTCTAATGCTTTTTCTATATATGGTTTTGCGAACTTCCAAAAATCTTCTCCATGCAATCCTGGATCATATATACGTGCCAACTTATTAAGTACTCTGTAGCCAGCTGTAGAATAATCCTTATAACTCATACTAGATGATTCTTTTATATCGCCAGCTAGCTTATTTGAACGTGGAATAAATCTACTAATTATACTTCCTTGAATATCTTTTATGCTTGTACTCCTACCAGTATGTTTATTCTGTACAGCCCACAATAGCAATCTATCATCTCTAGCCTCCTTTGGATTCTGTCTTTCTGTAACTCTACCTTGTGCAGAAGTATCAACTGCTTTTGAAACCCTGCTTGAACCTAACTCTAGTGTGGTTAAATCAACCCTTTCCTTATAAATTGCTAACTCATCCAAAGTCATTTTATTATTTACTACACATCTGCCATCTTTTATACAACTAAAAACAACTCCATCAATATATGGGAGAACAAATCTATTAAAATCATTTCCATGAATCATGGGATCATATGATCTAGCAAGTACGTTACATAAAAAGAAGGCTGTATCTTGAAATATTTTATATTCAATCCTAAAACCTGGTGTCCATTTTTTTTCAAGTCCAGTCATTAGATTCTCTACCCAACGCTTAGTTCTTTTAATCATTATGCCTTGCACTAGGAATACATTAGATTCTTCAAATTCTGTTCCTGCTGCCCATGTAACTACTCTCTCATCTCGTTCATTTTTATTCAAAAGACTCTTATCTATAGAATCAACATCTACACCTGCAGCAATTAATTCCTTCCTTGTTTCTGCAATAGCATCATTAATCTTTTGTAATACAGATTTACTTTCTACTTCTTGAACTGAAATTTTGCCTGCTAGCTTTAGCATTTTATAAAGCCTGGTTAACGAAGATGCAGAAGCATTATTTATAGGTTTTTGTACTTTTGCCTCAAATCCTTCATCAGAACCTAATTCTACTTGTACAGCCTGTGGCATAACCACAGCATCTTGTGTTGTTTCAAACGGATTGCCGATATCATCTGGTCTTGTTTCTGGCATATAGGAGATGAATACTAGTACTAAGCTAAAACAATTAAAAATGTTTTGTTAGTGAATTTTTATATACATAGAATTAAATGAATGTGATACTTAGTACGTGAATGAGGTATTAATCAGCAAGATGCAGTTCTACATAGAACCAGAGGTCTCTTGGACCTCTTGGTTAAATAAGGCATGCCTTAGCGGTAATGATCTAACTGAACTTGGTTCATTCTTAAAATCAAAGCTAAAAGGCGGAACATTTATAGATGTTCCCTGTGGATATGAATACAAGGCAGAGAATGAATTAAGTGTATTTGAAATTGCAAAAGAGCTTGGTGTTTATGGTTTTATAGAAGTTGATAAATATGAAGAAGCTCTTGGTGAAAGACTTAACAACTCAAACCGAGTTGTAGATGAAGTGAGAGTATCTACACATCAGGCAGATATTTTAGAGTTCTTATTTAAGAAGGAGCTTAATCAAGATTCAACAAATAGAGCATTTTATATATCTGGGCTCCAACCAGATGAAGAATTTTGCAAAGAACCATCCAATCAATCAGATGTAGCAGTCCCCTATCTGCATGCATTGTACGAGGAACTAGCTCGAGTAAGTAAAGTTGGAGACCTAGTAATTTTGAATGAGGCAAATGCATTGGTTCTAGGTATAGATGAAAATATCTATCCAGATATTCATCCATCTGTTGCTCTACCTACCCTTGGGTTTAAATGCCAAAGAACCTGCCAATATAATAAGGTTCAGGTTTTTGAGAAGGTTTAAATCATCCCACCACCTCTCCATCCTTTTTAATCTTTAAAGCCAGTTGTCCACAAGCTGCAGCTATATCTTGCCCCATTGTCTTACGTTCTGTTACATCTATATTGGAGTCCAATAATACTTTTTTGAACTCTTCTATTCCCTGTCTAGAACTAGCAGAAAACTCTTTACCCATAACTGGGTTAAGTGGAATTACATTCACCTTTGCTTCGCCACACCTCTTCACAAATTTTACTAGCTCCTTTGCTTCCTGTGCATTGTCATTTACCCCAGCAATAAGTGTGTATTCAAAAGTTATGTGATGCCTACGGTTGCCCAGGACCCCTTGGTAATCCCGTGTCCATCTAGCAAGTTTCTCATGAAATTTTGGCGCCGTTGTTGGAACAATCTTTCTTCTGCTTTCTTCCTCTGGGCTATGCAAAGATATTGCGATACGAACAGCAGGCCAATCTGGATCTGTAAGTATTTCTTGTAATACAGGCAGTACTCCAACTGTAGAAACTGTAATACGAGTTGGACCGATATCTGTGTAATCAAGCCAAGTCTTAATTGCTGCTTTTACATTTTCTATATTTACAAGTGGTTCACCCATTCCCATAAATACAACATTACTAATTCTTTGGTTAAGTTCTGGTCGATCTAGTAAAAACTGCCTCCAAAACCTAAACTGATCTGCAATTTCATCAGACGATAAGTCTCTTTTTAAACCCATTGCACCAGTTGCACAAAATACACACCCCATTGCACAACCAATTTGAGAAGACACGCATATTGTCCACTGATCACGATTGTTTGCCATTAATACAGTTTCAAAGAGTTCACCATCTAACCCTTCTAAAACTGCCTTGTGCGTATCCCCTGTTTTGCTAGAGAGTACAGAGACAGACTTACAGCTGATCCAAGGTATTTCTTTTGTTAATACTGAGCGCATTTCTTTCCCTAGTGTTGTTACGTCGTCCCATCCTTTCATGCTTTGCGTAAAATAAGCCTTCTCTATTTGTTTTATTCTAAACTTTGGCTCTTTTGGGAAAAGCTTTTTAAAATGGTCATGCCGATTAAGTGGGGCAGCGGTCATATATAAATACTATATAAGTCTTTCTGTATTTGAGTAACAGATATCTTTGTATGTATAATATTAATTAATAATATTTTCCAACCAAACCAAATGAATAAAACTGTAATAGCAGCAATTGGAGGAACCGTTGTAGTAGCTGCAATCGGTATCACTGTAATGCGAGGAGGAGGGAATCCTATTGAATCACCATCTAGTATTTCTATGGAAGATTACGTGAACGGCAAAATAGGTAATGCCCATTGTACCCTTTCTATGAATGAAGCAGGAGGAGATATGGAGATAGATCTTTTTATATCAGGGTTACGTATGTATATGGAGAACACTGTTAAACATGCAGGAGGAACAATGAAAAGCTACATGTTAAATGATGGTGAATATGTTCATATGTGGGGGAATGGACAGGCCTTTTCTATGAAATATGATGCTGAAGAAGCAATAAATAGCGGCGCAACAGGGGAAACAACCGATCAAAACCTTGCAGATATCCTTTCTAACCAATCTATGGATTGTGAAAAATGGAAAGTAGATGAATCATTGTTTGAAAAGCCATCTGATATCACGTTCTCTGATCTATCTGGGGGGCTTGAAATAGATAATATGTACGAAACTGTAGAAGGAGGAGACGCTCCAACTGATCCAGAACCACTAGACCTAACTCCAGGAGAAGCCCAAAAGTTACTTGAGCAATTACAAGGTGGAGAAAACAGCAACTTTGGAGATCACTATCAAGACTTAATGGAATAATCTCCAAGTTTTTTGAGTACATCATAAATAGCATGGGATACATACGTACCTCATGCTATTTAACTAAATTAGATATTATTCATGTTCTTCCTCTGTCGTGCTATCTACATCTGTATCTATATTTTTCATACATTCCATATATTTATGACCATTTTTTAGACCCATCATTTTTTTACCATGACCATAACCCATTCCCATTTTTACCAAAACCAATAGAAACAAGTGTTCCTACTATTCCAATTACAATTAAAATAACTGCTAACTTTTTTAAATCCTTCTTTTTTAGATTCTTAGCTGCCCAAATAATTAGCAATATTATGCCAACAGCTAGAGCTAAACAGGATAATTTGTGCAAAACCATTATTAATATGAAAGGATACATATGCAAAGAGGGAAGAAGTTTAAATCGGCATGTATGGTACATATCTTGTATTAAAAATACAATTCAGTAATCCCTATCAATTATATATTTTATTAATCCTAACTTTCTTTGACTTCTTCTGGCTAAATATGGTCTAAATCCGTATCCTTTGTCGGATTTTTATGAAGATACGAAATATTGCCATTATCGCTCACTCGTCTTCGTCCCGCACGCGTGACTTCGACGCAGTAAGCATACGACAAAACTAAACTAAACTATGAAAATTCGAAATATTGCCATTATCGCTCACGTTGACCACGGAAAAACAACTTTGGTTGATGCACTCCTACAACAAGGCGGGGCTTTCTCTGATCATGAAGCAGTAGAAGAGCTAGTTATGGATAGCAATGAGCAAGAAAAAGAGCGAGGTATTACTATTTATGCAAAGAATGCATCAATTATGTATAAAGGATGCAAGATTAATATTGTAGATACTCCTGGGCATGCAGATTTTGGATCAGAGGTAGAGCGAATACTTAGAACTGTAGATTGTGTATTGCTAGTTGTAGATGCTCAAGAAGGACCAATGCCACAGACTAAGTTTGTACTTAAAAAATCACTAGAGCTGGGGCTTAAGCCTATTGTGATAATTAATAAAATAGATAAACCAGCAGCCAGATCTGATGAAGTTGTAGATATGGTCTTTGATCTATTCTCTGCTCTTGGAGCAACTAATGAGCAATTGGATTTCCCTCATTTATACGCAATTGCTAGGGAGGGAATAGCGAAGAAGGAATTAGAAGATGAATCAAAAGATTTAGAGCCTCTATTTGATATGATTATGGATAGAGTCCCAGAGGCAGAACAAAATCTAGATGTTCCATTCCGTATGCAACCAAGTTCACTTGGGTATGATAAATATGTAGGAAGGATGGCAACCGGCAGAGTATATGAAGGAACTGTAAAGACTGGACAATCTGTAATAATCAAAAGTGCAGATGGAGTTTCTAGAAACGGTAAAATAAGTAAGATTATTGAACACAATGGTTTAAAGAAGATAGAGGCAAAAGAAGCAATCGCAGGAGACATAGTAACGATCGCTGGTATCCCAGATATTTATGTAGGCGAGACAATCACAACAGATGAATCAGCTGATCCCCTACCAGCAATAAACATTGATCCACCTACGATCTCTATGGTTTTCATGGTGAACAATTCTCCATTTACTGGGAAAGAAGGAACTCTAGTTACAACTCGCCATATAAAAGAAAGACTAGATAAAGAAAAAGAGACTAACGTCGGATTACATGTAGAAGGAGTACCAGACACAGATTCATACAAAGTATCTGGACGCGGCGAGCTTCATCTCTCTGTTTTGATAGAAACTATGAGGAGAGAGGGGTTTGAACTACAGGTATCTAGGCCTCAAGTAATAATGCAAGAAGAGAACGGTAAAACACTAGAACCAATGGAACAGGCAATAATTGATGTCCCAGAGGAATTTAATGGAGCCGTAATAGATATGATGTCTCGCAGAAAAGGAGAAATGGTAGATATGAAAACAGAAGAAGGACACACACGAATTGAATTTAAGATCCCAACTCGCGGATTACTTGGTATGCGTGGTGACTTTATTATAGAAACAAGAGGAGAAGGAATCTTGTCTCATTCATTCATATCTTACGAAGATCACAAAGGAGATATGTCTGGTAGAACACATGGTTCTATGATCTCTATGGCAAATGGTACAGCAATTGCATTCGCACTTTGGAACCTGCAAGAGAGAGGCCAAATGTTTATTGTCCCTCAAACAAAAGTGTATGAAGGAATGATTGTAGGGGAAAGAGCCAAAAGTGAAGACATGGTTGTTAACCCTACAAAAGAAAAGAAACTAAGTAACGTTCGTGCATCTGGTAATGACGAAGCCATTACTCTAACTCCAGTCCAACAAATGAGTTTAGAACAAGCACTGGAATATATAGATGATGATGAGTTAGTAGAAGTTACACCAGAATCTATCCGCCTTCGTAAAAAAGTTTTAGGAGAATTAGAGAGGAAGAGGTCAGAAAAGAAATAGAGCTTGGATAAATATTTTTGCTATACTTGTTTTCATGAAATACCTATCCCCTCTTTTTGTTTTAACAATAATACTTTTATCTAGCTGTGCTCCTGTTCAAAATACAGAGGAAGAGTTTAATCAAAGTGGACAGGCGAAAGCTGTATTAGAGGAAACATATTTACTAGAAGGAACATGGGTTTCAGTAGATGATCCTTTGTCTGTTATAGAATTTTCTACAATAGAGAAAAGTGATTACTACGATGGAAAATTTGTTAATAGTGGACCATTTACACTCTCATTCTCTAATGATGAACCAAAGGATGATCAAATTACTCTAAGTGTGTATTCAGATGACGACACATTTAATTACTCTGTTGTTTCCTTAACAGAACTAGAACTAGAACTTATTTATTTACCTAGAGGTAATACACTTAAGTATGTCAGGAAGGATGAAGCAAACGAGTAATACTATCTAATGCTACATGCACCACCCGGACAAACAGGTCTGTACTTTGGTGCTGGAATGATTTTTTTGCTAATCATCCATCCATACATTTTACATCCAACACAAATTCCTGCAGCAGATTCTAACCACATAAAGGAAAGACACGTTGCACATATAGATAGAGGTATCCATCCTTTAACACCCATTATTAATGCAAGCAAAATCATTGTAGAAGAGAATAAGAGTCCAACACCCCAAGCAAAACGCTTTTGGATAGCACCAACCCATTCTGGTTCCTGTTTCCTAACTAACCAGTCACCAAGTATTCCAAATAAACTCCACTGCGGTCCCATTACTGTCTTTAGTAGAAACTCTAACCAGAAAATTGGAACAACGATATACAAAGGAGTCCTGCTATTTAATAACTGAGTTAGAAAGAATGCCGTAATGCCTACAACAAACATGATTCCAGCGGTTGCTCTGATCGATCTGTCATTAACTACGCCGTAAGGTGCGGGCTTTCCATTGATTTTTAAATCTGGAATTATTTTTCCGTAAGACATTTTGTAAGTGGGTAGATGAGAGAAAAAAGCATATACCCCCCACCCTATATTGTCAACGCTTCATTAAGGATACTATTGCCTTCCATTCTTCGTTTTCCATGGCAGAGTCCCCTTTTTGAACCATTTCCTTAACATAGTGATGCATCATTCTAATACGAACACTTTCAAAGGAAGCACTTATCGAACTAATCAAATGAGTTACTTCTTCACAGGAATCATCTTCTGTAATTGATCGTTTTAGGGCTTCCATCTGCCCTTTTATCCTATTTATATGTGAAACAAGAGATTTGCAATCAGTAGTCATGTAAATAGCATATACCCCTAGGGGGTATATGACAATTTATTATTTAATATGGGATTATCTATATTAAATCATGTGATTTGTAGTAATGAATACTTTTGTAAATAAAGTATTAAAATACACTGAATCCCATGAAACAATAGCTAATAGAGTTTTATATGATTATTTTCACATGTAAAATTTATTTAATGAATTTCTGCCCAAAAAAACTTGAGCTATATATATTTACCATGCTCTTAGCATGTGTGTTTTTTGTTCCAAGCTCAGTTAAAGCAGCAACGTATTATTGGGTTGGCTCTGCTGGAGGTAGTACCAATAGTGCTAGCAACTGGGCAACATCTGATCCTTCTTCTTGTACAGGTGGTGGAGCTGGTGTTCCAGGATCTTCTGATACAGCAATTTTTGATGCAGATTGTGATAATTCTGCATCCATAGACTCAGCTCTCTCCGTTCAAAGCCTAACTATTAACACTGGATACAGTGGAACTATTACGCAAGAGACAGGTATCACTATTGCTGTGGCACGAGACTTCACACAAAATGATGGAACATTCGTTGGTGGAGACTCAACAATAGATATCAACTACGATCTACGTATTAATGGCGGATCTTTTACTGCTACAAGCGGCACAATAACTATTGCATTGGATTTAGATATAGATGCGAGTGCTACATTCGTACACGGCTCTGGCACTATTCATATCGATGGAGTTAGCGCTAGCACTCTTTCCTTGTGGAAGTAAGACTTTCAATACAATTATCTTACAAAAGAACTTGTATTCTATTACTGCAATTATTGTTGTCTCAGCAGATTGTACAATTCCATCTTTGGGGAACGACCCATCAAATACAAGGGGTGAGATAAGAAACTACGGAATAATGACTGCTGGAACAGGCGAATGGACTCATGATGGCTATTTACGTAATTACGGAACAATAAATACTAGTTTAACTACACTAGATTTTAGTGGGAGTATTACATCATACACAGGAGCAACATTGACTATGAGTGGTACCGATATTCAAGTTGATGATGACTTTGTGTATTTAGGTGGAACAATTCCTGCAAATATTGACCTATCTATTAATGGTGTACAAAACACGACTATTACATGTAGCGGATATTCCTTTAATTCTGTAACACTACTAAAAAAACTGTACTCGTCAGCAGCAGATATTGTTATCTCAGCGGATTGTACAATTCCATCCTTGGGTAACGATCCATCAACCAGAGGTGATATACGAAACTACGGAACAATAACTATCGGAACAGGCGAATGGACTCATGATGGATATATTAATAACTACGGAACAATAAATACTAGTTTAACAACAATAGATTTAAGCTGGAGCTTTGTATCGCATACAGGAGGAACATTGACTATGAGTAGTACCGATATTCAAGTTGATGATGACTTTAAATATTTAGGTGGAACAATTCCTGCAAATATTGATCTATCTATTAATGGTGTACAAGACACCTCTTTAATATGTAGCAAATATTCATTTAATTCTGTAACACTTCTAAAAAATCTAAGCTCACAATTTGCGAATATCGTTATCGGAGGAGATTGTACACTTCCATCAATAGGGAATGACCCGTCTACAAGGGGAGATATTTATAATTATGGAATAATTAATATTGGAACTGGTGAATGGACTCATGATGGGTATTTGCGTAATTACGCGACTGTAAACACCAGCTTAACTACAATAGATCTTTCTTACGCGCTTAGCTCATACACTGGTGGTGTGCTTACTATGAATGGAACAGATATTCAGGTAGGTACTGATTTTTTGATTTATGGTGGTTCTATACCTGCAGATATAGACGTCACATTTGATTCATCAAGTGCTTCCAACCTGCGATGTGCTAATTATTCATTCGACTCAATTACTATTAATAAGGGGACTTCAACAGTAGACTTTAATCTTCTTGATGGTTGCGCGACTGGTGATTTTAGCTACACAACTGGTGATTGGATTATCCAAGCAGCTGTCAGTGAGCTCTCTGTGAGTGGAGACTTTTCCATGGATGCGAATGATACATTTGGCGATAGTAATATGACTGTGCTCTTTAGTGGTGGAAACGCGCAATCATTCAGCAAAACCACAGGGACTTTCGGCGCAGTACTAAACATAAATAAATCTGCGAATGCCCTAACACTCGCAACTGGACTTACTACATCTGGACAAGTATGTACGGTAGAAGAGGGTGTCTTTGACCTAAGTGGTAACGCATTTTCATGCGGCTCCACATTTACTGTAGAAAATGGAGGAGAGCTTCATCTAGAAGGTGGAGAGAGTGTTACAACACCAGTATTGGATACTGGGTCATCTGTAACTTACAACGCAACTAGTGGTACTGAAACCATTAATGATTGGGGCTATAAGGATCTTGTAATTGATGGATCAGGAGGGACTTTCCAATTTGGAGCCACTGAATCTATTGCCAATAATATGACAGTTACAAATGGAACTATTGATTTTAATGGTCAGACTGTTGGTGTTTCTGGAGACCTTACAATGGGAACTGGTTCCCAAATTATTTCAGATGCAGATGCTATGAATGGAGCTGCAATAACTGTTGGAGGTGATTTAGATCTGGATGGTGAATCTGGTGATTTAATTGCCTTTAAGTGGACTGGTGCTTGGTCTATGGATGTTACAGGAAATTCAGATATAGACTATGCCAGCTTTGAAACTAGTGGAACTACAGCAATGACTCTAAGTGTTGGTGGGGCCACTGCAACAGCAAGCTACACAGATGTAGAATATTCAGATGCTTCTGGTGGTACAGCAATAGATACATCAGATGGAACAAACACTGATTCTGGTAATACTACTAATTGGGGATTCGATAACACTGACCCCTTAACATCTTCTCTTTCTCCGCTGGATGAATCTACAGAAATTTCTGTTACAGCAAATCTTGTGATTACATTTGATGAAGCAGTAGATCCAGAATCTGGAGCTAGCAATGACATTGTAATAAAGAAAGTATCAAATGATTCTATTGTTGAGACAATAGATGCAGAAGATGCAAAGGTTACAGGAGGCGGAACGACTACAATTACAATAAACCCTGATGCAACATTAGATTCCGAGACTTCATATTATGTATTAGTAGGATCAGATGCCTTTGATGACAGCTCAGGAAATTCTTTTGCAGGAATAAGTGTTTCTACTACTTGGAACTTTACTACTACAGATACTGTATCCCCTACTGCTTCTCTTCTTTCTCCTCTGGATGAAGCTACAGGTGTATCTATAACAGACAATCTTGTTATAACATTCGATGAAGTTACAGGATCAACAGGTACAGGTTACATAACTATATATGATGCAAGCGATGATTCGATTGTAGAGCAAGTAAATACAGGCACTGGTACTGTAACTGGATCAGGCACAACAATTATTACAATTAACCCTGTAAATGATTTTAGCTACTCAACAGAATATTATGTTCAAATAGATGCTAATTCTATTCCAGACGATTATGGTAATTTCTTTGCAGGAATTTTAGATTCAACGACTTGGAACTTTACTACTGTTTCTGCCCCAGTTGCACCAGCTACTACAGCTGATACACCTGCTAGTGGTGGAGGAGGAGGAGGAGGGCGTCGTCATAGCGCTAGTGCTATGGCAGATACTATTGCAGCAGCTCATGCTGCGATTATTGCTAGATATTATCAGCCAGATGCACAAAATGAACCAATTGTAGTGACTCAGGATATAGATCAGCCAGATAAAGATTCTTCTGATGAAGAAAGACATATTTATAGGGCTGCTCAAAAGACAATTCTTCATGCTGCTGCAACAAAAACTGATTCTAAGATCACAGAATACAGAGGCTATTTAATTTCTATGATTGATGACTCACCTATTATTTTCAAAGACGTTCCTTCTGATTCTTGGTTTGCACCTTTCGTTTCAGAATTAATAGAAAACAAGATCGCACAAGGATACAAAGATGAAGATGGAAAACCAAAAGGAGAGTTTGGCGTAGCAAATCCTGTTACATTCGCAGAGGCCCTAAAAATGACTCTAGAAGCAGTTGATTCAGATTTATCTAGTCTTCCTCCTCCTAGAAACAAATCTGCAATCGGAACATGGGCAACTGCATACATTGCAAAAGCAGAAAGCCTAAATCTATCTTTGTTCTCGCCAGAAAGAGATGTTCATTCCCCTGCAACTAGAGGACAAATAATGCAAATATTATTAGAGGTTCTAAAAATACCTACAGGAATAAAAATAGCTTCGCAGTACACAGATGTACGGGACAATCATCCTCACAGAGATGCGATAGTTACTGCAACTGCATATGGCTTAGTATCTGGCGATTCAGATCTAGATGGTAATCCATTAAACAAATTTAGACCAAATGATCAAATAAACCGTGCAGAGGTAGCAAAGATTATTGCTATCGCAAAAGAGGTAATAAAATAGATTCAGTGATCATGATGATCATGACCATGCTCTATGTGTGTGCCTTCTTCGTATGAATGGTTATGGCTATGCCCACCAAGTGTTAATGTATATAAAAGTACTATTCCAGCGAACATTGCAACAATTTGTAAAATAGCATTTTTAAAATGTGATTCTTTATGTAATTCTGGAACTAAGTCAGACGCAGCTATATATAAAAAGTTACCAGCAGCAATTGGCAATAAAATATACTCTATTCCATTCATGTGCTCTGATATTAGAAGTACAAGAGCTGCACCAATGAATGCTGTTAATGCAGATATAAAATTAAATATAAGTGCATTTTTTTTGCTAAAACCACTATAAATTAATACGGCAAAATCACTAATCTCTTGTGGAATCTCATGCAAAAGCACAGCAACTGTTGTAGCTATACCAACAGACGGACTAACTAAAAAAGATGCTGCAATTAAGATTCCATCTATAAAATTATGTAATCCATCTCCTATTAACATCATAATCCCAACTGGTTTTACATGGGAACAATTTAAATTGTGGCAATGGTGCCAATGAACAAATTTTTCTAAAATAAAGGAAAATAGAAATCCTCCAATAACTAATGCAAAAAGAATAGTCAGATTATCAGATTGTTCAACAGCCTCTGGCAATATATGCAAAAATATATTTGCCAAAAATGCTCCAACGGCGAAGCTAACAAGAAGTGGTATTGCCTTGTTTAAAACATTTTGCTTTATTAAGAGAAGAAATATTCCAATAACCGAGGCGCTACTTACAATTAAAACACTGATGAAGACCTGATGGATTATAGACATGATTATTTATAGGATAATAATTGATAGAAATATAATGAAGATTACGTATTACAAAGTTGGCAAGATTCACAAACTCCAATTATTTCATTTAAATGGGAGGTTGGTGAAAATCCATTTTCTTTTGCTATTTCATTTTCTTTTTTGCATAGCTCTTTGTCCATGCACTCTTCCACCTTCCCGCATTGTTCACAACTAAGTAAAACATGATGCCCACTGTCCCCTATTAAGCTGCATAAAGTAAATCCCCCAGATCGTGAATGGCTATGCACTATTCCAAGCTCTTCAAATTTCTGGATTATTCTATATATAGAAACTAAATTAATTGAATCATATTCCTCTTTAATTCTCTGCAGAATTTGCTTATGTGTTAATGGCTTCTTTCCATCTACTAGAACTTTTAGTACTAGCCTACGTGCAGTTGTACTGCGAAGATCGTGCCTATGGAGTATTTTCACTATGTCTATTGCCATATTTAATAAAAATATACTTTGCATAAAAGCTACATGCAAACTTTTTGCATTTAATATTTATGACTAAGAACTAATCATAAATCTTGCTTTAGCATATCCACCGTCTGTATCGTCCACACATGAATACTAAACACCTACTTTTACTATCAATATCTATAATTATTTGTGGATGCAGCTCTGCAAGAAAGGATGAACCTGTACGTATTGGATACATAGGGCCGCTTACTGGAGATGCTGTGTCATATGGAACAGATACACTGCATGCAGTTGAACTTGCAATTGCTGAAGCGAATGAAAATGGCGGAATAAATGGAACAAATATTGAATTAATCGCTCAAGATGGAAGATGTAACTCTGCAGAGGCACTAAGCGCTGCAACTGCTTTATTAGATGTATATAACGTAGACACTATTATTGGAGGTAACTGTAGTACAGAAACTCTAGCTGCTGCTGTTAAAGCAGAAAGTTCTGAAACAGTATTACTAGCTCCACTTTCTAGCAGCCCCGCAGTTACCGATGCTGGTGACTTTGTGTTCCGCATGTATCCAAGTGGAAAATTGATTGGGAAGATATATGCAAAATACTTTGAAGATAACGGATATAAGAACATCGCAATACTTTCTGAGGACACGGACTTCTGTAGAGGGTTAACTAACGCCGTAAAAGCTGATCTACCAGAAGGGGCAAATGCTGTATTTTTTGAAGCTGTTAAGCCTGGCACAAAAGACTTTAGGTCATTAATAAGCAGAATGCAGTCTATTGAAGACGTAGACGTAGTAATGATTGCTATGCAATCTGATTCTGCAATCGCAGAGAGCTATATGCAGCTAAGGGAAATTAATGAAGATGTCCCAGTAATTGCTAATGATCTTGCTGAATCATTTTCTATGGCAGAAATAGCAGGAGAGTCATTAGATGGAATGGACATTATTGCTGTTGCTTCACCTATTCCTGATCACGCTAGAACAGAACACTTTATGCAGTCATTTGTAAATAAATATGGCCTACCAATGCAGAATTACTCAAACCCTGCATTAGCCTATGATGCGACATCACTAATAATCTCTATTATGACAGAGGTAGGAACAGATGGAGAAGCAATGAGAGATGCTCTATATAATCTAGAAGGATTTGATGGAATTATGGGTAATATTTCCTTTGATGATAATGGAGATGTAATAGGTGTAGACTATGGACTTAAGCAATGGAAAGGTGCTGTTGTTGAAGATGTCAGCAGAATACCTATAAACTAAACTACATGGACCATTCACATCACGAACAAGAAGCTACATCTAAGACAGAGGAGAAATGTGCTAGCTGCGCCCCTAAAAGAAGCGTGGACTGGCTACTTTGGATCTCTATATCTATTGTCTTGGCAGCTTTTGGTATTCATATATTACTAAAAGACGTACTTGTAGAAATACCTTCTTTGCTTAAGTTTACAGAGAGTATCTATATATTTATGAACAAGATGTGGTGGGGACTTGGTTTAGGAGTGCTGTTTGTTGGGATGTTAGCAGGTGTGCCAAGAAGCCTAGTTCAATCAATTATTGGTAAAGGTGGAACATTTAATGGAATATTGCGCGCAGCTGCAGGCGGAGTACTGCTTGATTTATGCTCACATGGGATCTTGCTTGTTGGGATGCAACTGTACAAAAGAGGTGCAAGTACAGGGCAAATGGCTGCCTTTCTAATTGCTAGCCCTTGGAATTCAATTTCATTAACTGTAATTCTTTGGTCTCTTGTTGGTATTAAATGGACTCTCTCGTTACTTATATTCTCACTTCTTATTGCACTGGTATCTGGAATTATTTTTGACAAACTATCTGCTGCAGGTGTTCTACCAAAGAACCCAAATACTTTTGATGATGTTGATCTAAAGCCTTTTAAGAGTGAGCTAAGAAGTTACATATCTAAAATTAAATGGAGTCCTATTACTCTGTTTAGAATTATTAAGACTGGATTATTGGAATCTAAAATGATCTTTAGGTGGATTTTCTTTGGAGTTGTTTTGGCCGCCGCCATACAAACCTTTGTATCTACAGCAGTCTTCGCTTCTGTATTTGGTCCAACACTACTCGGGCTTGGTGCAACCCTGGTATTCGCAACTATCCTAGAAGTTTGTAGTGAAGGCTCAGTACCACTTGCAACGGACTTCTTATTACGTGCAGGCGCACCAGGAAACATGTTTGCGTTCTTAATGACTGGAGTCTCTACAGACTACACAGAGGTAATGTCTATAAAAGAAACAACTCTATCGTGGAAGATCGCACTCTTTCTACCTCTAATCACTTTGCCGCAGGTTATTGTAATAGCTGTTGTCTTAAATGCTATTGGTTAAAATTAAAGCTTTGATGAATAGCTTTAAGACTTAAGCTTTGAGCTTTAAGTTACCTATCTAACACAATGATTACTTTTTGAAATATTTTGAATTTTGTGCTTAGTCTTAAAATAGCTCATAGCTCATAGCTCATAGCTCATAGCTTTTTTTAATATTTAATACCTTTTATATTTTAGCCCTAGTCTAAGCCAATAGCTCTGTATAAATATTGTAGACATAATATATTCACAACATATTACCACTCTACAGGTAGGGCTAAACCTTGCGTTGATAATAAGCACTGAGTACTATTACATGATTTGCAAAGCGCAAGTCCAAGGCCATCAGCCTAAAGCCTTCTATAAATAAATACACATACATACAAATACAAAAGAGGACACAAATAAATACATATACATACAAATACATACACAAAGGTTAGCCACGTCGATCGCGACGACGTGGCCCACCAAAATCCGATCATTAACACCACCGATCAATAAGCAAGGAGAATGGTAGTCACTATAACGACAGCGCACCGCGCACGTTCCTCCCAGTCACCATTTAAATACTTGGGCACAGGCAACGTGATCACGAATTGTGCTAATCCTCTTCTCTTCCATATGGTTAAGGGTCGTATGAAAAAGAAAGAGGCCACGTGCCTACCATCCTCCTTGCTCCGCAACGTCGTACAACTAAAACGTGAGGTCACCTAGTTGTATGCACTACCTACTCACTTTCTTTATCTCTGCGCTTGCAGTGTCATAGAGTCTTACAAGTGACTTCGTCCGGTCGCGAGGAGAAACAAGAGACCGAAGCGGGGCAACAGAGCGAGGGTACCTCCCCTCAATTGATCAATATTACGGCTCAGCGGTATAATTATCGTCGATAGTCCGCAAGATCAAAAAACAAAAACAAAACAGACCAGCTTGCTGGTCTTTTTTGTAATAAAGAATAAAAAGTAGTATTGGAGGGGCATGCGCACCACTGGGGGTGAAGGGGCAAGCGGGAGGGTTTGGTGCGCAGGCGTTTTGGCTCCACCT
>Ga0209249_1001063_pt1 | contig 28767 bp, 20 predicted proteins | sample SaaInlV_200m_DNA_4_FD_184653 | JGI IMG/M metagenome (GOLD analysis project Ga0209249, IMG submission 184653) | Marine microbial communities from expanding oxygen minimum zones in the Saanich Inlet - SI037_S3LV_200m_DNA (SPAdes) (version 2) | ecosystem: Environmental > Aquatic > Marine >...
TATCAGGCGCTGGGTCTTTCAAGCTGCCAGAAAGCATGAAGGCTACGACAGCGAAGGCGCTGGAAGGAAAAACAGTATCTACGGCGGTCACTGCAAAGCAAAAGGAAAGCACTGCTAGCACGCGTGGCGAAGCTGCGCCGTCGAAAGCTGAGATGCACGATACCCCCAAGACGCCACTACCTTCTGATGTGAAGGTCCACAGCGGAGAAACCAAAGACACAAAGGTTGCTGCTGCCGCAGCTCCGACGATTTCTAGTATGTCTCCAAAGACCTCTATGGAGCTTATGAAGATCGCACTCGGTAAAATGAAAAAAATTCCTACGTTTTTCTCTGGAGCAAACAAAGAGATTTTAGGAATGGCAAGAAAAAAAGGAGCTTCTGGTAAAACTGTTTTTTTAGAAACCATAGAACAAAGACGCTCGGAAATCGCACAAAAAAAAGAAGAGTTCAGACCCAAGATAGAAAAAGCTCGAAGTGCCGATGATAGCATGTACGCAGAATTCGAAAGCGTCCTTGCTACGGGAACATTAGAACGTGCAAAAGGAGGTATGGGAGGAGCTTATATTCTTAAAGACAAGAATGGCGTCCCTCAGTTTATTGTAAAACCTGACGACGAAGACCTTCAGTGTCTAAATAACGCCAAACTCGGTGCCTCTCCTTTCTTAGACACTACCCATCGAGTGCGTGATTTTAAACCTCTTTATACTAGTGCGCAAACAGCAACGTGTTGTCACGATTTTGCCGAGATGATCGGCATCGGCGATATAACTCCTAAAACAGCCATGATGATCGTTAACAGCGAAGCTTTCCATGATATCATGGATACACATACAGAACCATCCTCTGCTGGTGAGAAACGCGAAAAATTATGCTCCGTGCAAAGATTTATCCCTGGAGCAAAAGGAATAAAGGCAATAAACGCCGAATGGATATCTTCCGGTCTTTCTAAAAAAGCTAGGGATAAACGTATCGACCAAAAGCGTTTCGAAGACATCAATATACTAACATGGATAACAGGAGATGGCGATGCTAATATGGGAAATTTTTTAGTAGGGAAAGAGCAAATTACAAAAAGGCGGGGTTTTTTAAAAAAAAGCAAAACTCTTTATCCTATTAGCAAAACCGATCTCGATCAAGGGTTTCCTGAAAGGAACTTGCAATATAGAAATATTCTTACAATACTTTCTCATGCTAATTTGCCCCTTTCTACTTCCGGAAGAGAAAAAATCATGAAGACGTCAGTGAAAGAAGGTAAAAAGCTTCTCGATTTTTATGATCTTAGTAGCAGCAAACAAGCTTTCGAAGAAAGAATTAGCATTTTACGTGGCATGATTTCAAGCAATCCCAACATCACTATAGCCGAAATTGATGTAAGGATGCACATTCTTTCAACACAAGGCCCCGAAGCGGCATTAAAAAGCTATGATAGAGAAGAAATTATCGATCTTAAAAAAGCTAAGACGAAATATTTTACAATAGAAGGAGCGGGAAGATTTAAAGCTGACCGTGAAGATTTAAATCCAAGAAAACAAATAGAACGGGCACGCATAGAAGCTTTAGAACAAGGCTTTGAAAGTATCCGTAAAAATAAACCATAGGAGAATTAATGATGAAGTTGGTATCTACAACAAATCCAAATTTAGTTTTTGTGAAATTTGATAGTGATGGAAAAGCACAATTTTTACCTAACTCTAAGAGAGACAGAAAGAGCCTTTTCGAAACAGAGCTTCAAGCAACCGGCGTCGAAATTCCAGCTGGCATGGTTGGAGAATTTGGAGGCAAAAGAGTCGTAACTATAGATGATCCTGAATTTAGAAAGGCCTTTGCAGAGGTATATTACAATTTTGTTCTAGACAAATCTAGTTATGTTTTGGTTTTAGATCCAGATTTAGATTCAGATATAAGATCAGACGCAGATTTAGGTATAGATTTAGCTTCCTTGTTAGATGCTGACGATGGCGGCGAGGTATAGGGCGTAGGCTGCGAGGAGGGCTATGCCGCAGGAGCGTGGCAGTGAGCGTTTGCGGTGTAGTAGTATCGCCATTACTATTACAAAGGCGAGCATCACTGTAGCATCGTAGTATGCCAGCTGCATCGAGAACGATATATCACGTATGCATGCTATAGCACCGGTGGCAAAAAGAATATTGAAGATTATACTTCCTATGACATTGCCGATGGAGATGCTATGGTGTCGTCGTGATGCCGCAATCATCGACGTAGCAAGCTCCGGCAATGACGTCCCTAGAGCAACGACCGTCAGTGCGATGATACGTTGCGGCACCGAGAATACTACGGCGAGCCTCGTAGCGCCTTCGACTAGAAGGCGCGCTCCAAAAAAAAGCGCTATGCTCCCTATTACAACTATTGCGATGCTAAATGCCGTGCTCCTCAATGGTGTCGCCGTCAACGACTCCTCAAGAACATCATCGGCAGAGTATTTTCTTCTGGCGTTCTTATAATGATATAAAAGGTATGCTATGAGAGCAACGACGAAAGCTATACCCATAGCACGTGTTATTGTCCCTGTCAGCAGGCATGCGAAGAAAGAAAAACATACGATAAGGAGTACTGGCATCTCCCTTCTGCTTATCGACGATGTTATCGTCAGAGGCGTCAGTATTATCGAAGCCCCTAGAACGAGGCCTATGTTGCTGATATTTGATCCTACGATGTTGCCGATGATGATATCGCCGAGGCCTCCGCGCATCTGCGCGACGAGGTTTACTACAGTTTCGGGCAGCGACGTCCCACACGCCACAACGGTGAGTCCTATAACGAGAGGCGCTATGTTAAAACGTTTGGCCAGGTGGCACGCTCCTCGCACTAGACCTTCGGCGCCGAGATAAAGAATAATAACGCCTGCTGCTATCATCATAATAATTGTAAGCATATCTTCTGCTCCTGTCCTATCTTTTCTGTTTCACTCTAAAAGCCAAAATAGTATAAAAGCAAGAGAAACAATATTACGGTGAAGATAGATATGATTATTGCAACCTTTTTGCTGGCACTGCCACTAGTCCTTTCGTATCCTGGAGAATCCCCAGACCTTGAAGAATGGATGACACCACAAGAACAACGACAGATGGGCATTAACAAGCTCAACGACAGCGAGAAGAAGATGCTCGTCCACTGGATAGAAGCTTCCTTCGACGAGAAACTTCGCGATCAGGGAACAGCACGCCTTACTATACGGTCTTCTAGCAAAAAGAGTCGCTCTATCGAGCTCAACGACGGGTCTTTATGGGAAATTCACCACGATGACAGCGAACGTGCTTCGATGTGGAAGTCTGGCGAGAAAGTCAAGATCATCACCGGCGACGACAAACGGTACCCCTATCTTTTTGTTCTCGTGCCCCATGGCGAAGTCGCCAGAGCTAAGCTTGTATCAAAGCCTCTTCCCATCGATGGTAATGACTCCATAGGAAAAACACATTGGATCGACGCCGTCACTGCCAATGGCATGAAGATAACTCTCGAAGACGGCACGACGTGGGACGTCCTTCCTGCCGACAAATACATCGCAAAAGAATGGATCGTCGGCGACAATATCAAGGTATATAAGACCGAAAGCGTCAAGACGCCATACGTCCTTGTCAACACCTTCACAGGCCAAAAGATCCGTGTGAAAAAGGTGGATAACTACTAGCTATTCTGCTGTCGCCGAAACCTTCTTGAACATAAAAGAACGGCCATTGCTCGCGGCTTTTTTCAACACTGCTCGTTCAGTGACCGTGCTTGAGCTGCTATCATTATATACTCGCCATTGACCGTCGTCATCTTTATGGTAATAAGTATAATGACCGCCAGACCCACTTCCACTATAATGTACAAAGTCGACAAGTTCATATTCGTCTTCAGAATTTCCGCCTTTATAATCCGGAAAAAGATCTTTTATCTTAAATTTTGGTGGTATATCTCTAATCTGTCCAAATACAGGATTATAGTTTATGACAAGCTTATCAGGAAAAATGGGGTGGTCGACTAAATGCTTACTAACATGTTTATCGGCACCTATTACACTGACATTGTTCATATCAAGATTTTTCAAAAAATTTATTCTGTCTACAATATCTTTAAACCGCGCCTCTTGAAATAATATATCCTCATTAAGCCCAAGCTTCTGAAAAAGCTGTTGCGCGCAAGGTTTCTTCCTGTCTTTTTTATGATCAGGTTCTTGCTTGAGCTTTTCAGCATCATATTCCTTAAAAGATCGGGGGTAATCAATGCCTTTATCCGATGCTATTCGCTCTGCTATCTTTCTATACAGACCACCTATTGAACCTTCAATTTCCAATTGAATCCTTTGCTTCTCTTCTTCGCGGAATTTTCCTTCTACTCTGTTGCCCTGTGAGTCTATTAATCCCTTTTCTTTAAATATTTTTTCATGAAGCGGCTTCAGATCAAGACGCCCATCGGACTGTCTTGCTTCCCTTAGCGGATTTTTTCGGTGGTCCTCTAACCTTTCGTTATAATCTGTACGCCCTATCAATTGTTCCGCCAAAACCGCATCCATATCGCTTATGCCAACGCCAATAATGGGCTCTCCATCTTGTCCTACAAGAAACCTGACATCATATCTATCAAGTGTTAAAAGCGTCGTTCTAATAGCCCCTAAAAACTTTCCTGAACTTTCTAGCTCAATTTCTCGCTCTTTGGTTACCTCTACCTTCGGCACTTCTAATTTAATATTCTGGCCGCCTTTTGAGAGATATTCTTCTTGCCTTGACAATCCAATAGCAGCTGTTTTGTCATCACCTAAAATCTCTCCTAAAATAACCTTGCTTAACTCTTCTTGGTCATGTTGCTGTTCAATAAGTCCTCTACCGCCCTGCCAATGTCCGGTTGCTTCGACATCTTTAGCCAAATCTTTTATATCTTGTTCTAAGACCTGCCGCTTACCATCGGGAGAGCGTAAAATGTTTACTATGTGTAAAAACTTTTTCCGTACATTTTCCCGAGCTTGATAAGCTTTTTCAGTCTCTTCCTCTTCGATCTTGTTTCCATAAAAATCGTAATATGTCGTTTCTCTCTTCTTTAACGGATTATTTAAAAGTTCATCATAATCACGATTACGCGCAAGGCGCTGCAAAAAAGAGTTTAAATAACATGTAATGCCAAGATTTTTGATGCCTTTGTGTCCGGGTGCTAACTCAACAAGCTTACTACTTCTAGAAGACCTTGTCGTTTTTTTCGACTTAGGGGCCTTAGGAGCAGGCTTAGGAGTCGATTTAGGAGCGGGTTTATGGAGCACACTAGCTTTAGGAGGTGGCTTAGAAGGAGGTGGCGTTGTGGGGGGCACCGAAGGCGATGGCTGCTCAGCAGGCTTTCCTAGGTTGGCTGTTGTAATCCTGGCAATATCTTTGCGTCTGCCCCAAGAAAGCCATTTTGAGTTTTTGTTGTTATCGTTATGGTTTTTTATTCTGTTATTAAGAATCGTCACATTATATTCAAGATCCGGGGTACTCAGCGGTCTGTTTTCAAGAGCCTCCTCGACTTTGTTGCGTACAGCCAACAACACTGGATCTTGTTTTCGAAAAAAACGTACTATCCTATGCCACCATTTTAGAGGCTTTGTTGTTATGACAAAAGCGTCTTTTGCAACACGCAGCCTTGCACCTCGATCTAAGCGTTGGTTAAATATATCGAAACTCATCGCAGCAATCCCCTAATTATTACTGATGTTACGCGCTAATTTTGCTTTAGTGGTGTAGCGAAATGGGTAAGATGCAAGTATCTCCGACGAGCCAAGCTCTGAAGAGCTGGTCGAGGAGGAATACGCAGCAGATTGCCCCTTGCAGCACGCCAATAAAGTGAGAGTAGCGCGTAAAGTCAGTTATTATGATATAATCATAATATAGTTATACCACTATAAACGTCATGCAATCAATAATTTTATTGACTTTGTGGTTTTTCTGTTACTATGATAAGGTGAAAGAAACATGTAGAGGTATTACCTTATGGCCAAAACGAATTACGGTGAGATGGAGAAAAGCATCTCTAGGACCCTGAAAAAATACAAACGCGACGAACTTCTTGTCCAAGCTGACGAAGCGCAGAAAGAACTAAAGTCCAAGAAAAAAAATGAAACGCGACGAAAAGAAGCCACCACAAAAAAAGAACGTGTGCAAGCGACAAAAGAAGAGGTAAAGGAAAAAGCCTTCGACGCCATAAAGAAAAAACTCTCAATGCTAAATAACAGATCTAAACGTGTTCTTTTTGAAAAGCTCAACCTCAACAAAGAAGAGCTAAAAAAATATATCTCAGATCATAACAAGCTATCTCGTGAAGACTGGAAAATGATAAAACAAATACAAAAACAAATATCAACATATTCCGAAAATATCGAAAATTTCGAACAAGAATTCAACGATAAAATCATCAATTCAGAAAAAAATAAACACGTCAATAAACGCTTAAACGTACGAGATAATTGGCTACCGCTTTAACAGTGACCAGTTATCAATTATCAGTTATCAGTGGCATATAGGGACGAAGAGCTGATAGTAGCTGGCGAGCTTTCGTCTTTTGTTCACCTTTTTTTTACAGTTTTTAGCTAAAATCAAGCAAATTTAAATAGCTTTTTTCCTGTTTTTATGCTACAATTTCCAACCTGGCAGTAATGATAGTTTAATGTTTTTAGCTAAACATCTATCGTAATAACACTATAACAATGAGATATTTATGGAACCCAGCACTAAAATAGCACACGGTGGTTTTCCGAGCTTAGTTAGTCCTCAAGAAGGCGTCGAAGTTGAGCCTTCTAGGCCTTCTGGTATTAGATCCGTCATCGATGCTCTTGCTGCGCGTGTTTTCGATACTAAAACGCCATCGGACGACGCTATAGCGACCATCGGATCTCTGGAGAGTCGTGTCGGTAAAATCGGTGGTAAGCTTGCATCTTTTATTACCAACATCATTGTTCCTGTTGCGCGAAAAAACAAAGCTGCTAGTTTTTTTACTTCGGAAGCTGAATTAAGCAACTACGTCAAACACGTTGTTCTTATTGGAATGCACCGTCTTACCTGTCCTGAAGGCAGGGCTTTTATTTTGGGCACTGATGAAAACCCCGTTGGTTTTCTTCAGAAGCTTCGTGACGTCTATGCTGAAGATACGCATGTTAAAAATAAAGAAATTACAGATGCTTTGGCCGATGAGATGCTTCTAGACGAAAAACATATAGAAGAATTTTTTGATCATGATCAACAGAGAGATATACGCTTACGCGACCATGATTGTGAAGGTCTTTCTAAAGAGCTTATGTCATTTATTTTTAAAGGCGAACGCCACAACAATCTACCTCCCCTGAAGATGGGAAAAGTTTCTCTTGGGAAAAGCGTTAATGATCCTGTTTATTATTGTGTAGAGCGTTACCTTTTACGTCCTCTTTTCAAGACTTCCTTGCCAAAGATTAAAGATTTAATCGCCGAAGGAGACGTCGGCGTCGACAATCTTGCTCTCGGCAGGATAGCCCCTGCTGTTGCCAACAAAACCGAGGCTGCTGTAAAGGAAGCGGTCGAAAAACAGATAGCGAAAGCTTTAGATACAATAAAACAACCGGACTATTTTGGAGGCGCACAGGAAAAGGCCAAAGAGCTGCTTTCTAGCATCGTCCCTAAAGATATCGTCGACATTATCACCGGAAAACCTATTATCGCTGACGCCGAAGCTTTAGTCGAGGAATTGAAAAGCGACGAAGTACGTATAGCGCAGAAGACAAAGCCATTTGCTAGCCGCATAGCAGACAAAGTCGCCAAGTATGTCGGGCTTTGCATCCATGTCGTCATCACCAATCTCCGTACTCATTTTATAGACCATCCCAATTATATCATTGACCATATAAACGCCATGGTAGAGCTCGCCAAAGAAGAAGACAAAACTAAACGTGATGAAGGTATTGCTAGTAGTATCAATGATCTGATAAATGTATGTCTCCCTAAAAAAGCAGAAAGCCTCAGTCATCTTCCAAAGGCTGCTCGCGAACCGTTATATTCTTATCTAAAAGACGAGATGACGTCTTTCTTGCAGAAACACATCCACGAATACTTCATCATTCCCGAGACCGTAGAGACCAAAGAAAGCCTGAAGACCTCTATAGGAGACACTGCCGTCAACATCTGTGAAGCTACGGCACGCTCTATAGAAGACTGCTATGACAAACATGAGCAAAAGCTCTTGGTAGAAGCATTGTCATTAGAAGCCGTAAAAGAAGAGCTTCCTGACTTTTTGCGTAAAGAAGCCGAAAAAGACTCTAAGTCTCTTGTCAAAGGGATTCTCGGTGAGCTACGAGAACAGTATCTTAAGGAAGTCCCTGAAAAAGCTCTTCGCGGTCTATTTTTTGGAAGGATGCAGCATATCATGATGTTGGCGATGAGAAACCTAAATAACAACATCGAAGATTTGCCTGCTATCTTCAGCGATCTCTTATCTCTAGAAAAGCCCCTCGCCGCAAAATATGTAACCCCGGCAAGAAAAAAACTAGTACAAGGCCGCCTTCTCAAAGCATGTTTTCCTGAGGGCAGCAAGAGTATGCCTGTACCTTCCGCCATGCAAGAGCTTATATACAAAAAATTTAAGGAAGAGCTTTTCCCTCAGCTTGTCGACCTTGCCCACAATGTCATAAAACGCCCTAAAGACTTTCCTGACACAAAAGACATAGGCCCAGATTTAACAGACGGTCAAAAAAAAGCCGCCGAGCGCATCAAAGAATTCCTTGCAAGACAAATTGTGGTTAATGCTCGCAAGATGGGTGCCGACAAAATTTTGGAGGCCTTAGGCCCCAAAGCAACAGAGGAGCTCGGAGGCATCGCTGCCGACAGGTTAGAACGTGTCATGCTCGACGCCATGCCTAAGATCTTAACACACCTGAAAGATCTCATAAAAGCCGAACCATTTTTCCTGCTAAAAGTCGTAAATAAATTAGGGATTTCTTTACAAAACCACTTCGACGCATACACCATGAAACGAAAAGATGTTGTTGATGGACAACAGATGTTCCTTGAAAAGCTTTATGGTGAAAGCATTTTAAGTGTCACCGACCGTCAAAAATGCAAGCTCGATCATACAAAAAAATGGGCATCGAAATTGCTGGACGTCGCCTTCCCTCGCAGCATTAAAACAGACGAAGATGGAAATGCCGTTCTAGATGAAGATGGAAACGCTGTTCTTGTTAGAAAGATCCCCTACATCGCCGAAGACCTCCAAGAGCCCGTAGGAGAGCAGCTCGAGACAAACCTTTTGCCAACGATGCTTGTTGAGATGATGAGCACTTTGACGGAAGAACATACGATGAATCAAATTGTAGCAAACACCCTCGAACAGATTTTCAAAGAAGATACAGAACAACACGTCAAAGAGAGAGTAGTAATAAATCATAAAGGTCTGACTGATGTTGAAGTAAATGGCATCGTCGAGAAAATCGAAGCTCATCTTCGAGGAAGCGCTGGCGTTGATAAACAAAAAGAGATAAAGGTCCACTACGAACGCTACGGCGAAAGTCTTGTAAATATATATATATCATGCTACTTATCCAATCCGGATGTGACCAAAGTCCCCAAAGAAAAAAAGAAGCTTTTAAAAAAAGTCCGTGGCATTGTCCGTGCTTATAGCAAAGCTACAGCAGGCGAAATCTCTTCAAAAGACAAAAATGAAATAAAAGATGTCGTCAACGCCGAAGCTTTCGGCAAGGTAGCGATAACATTCGGTAAGCTCTTCGTTAAGATTGTTGGAGAAGACAAGCTTCCAAAATGTCGTTCTCTTGAAAGAACTATCGGCAATATCATGGCGCAGAATATCTGGAAAATGTTGCAAGAGAACCTCGACAGTCTTGTTGATAACATAATAATAGACCCCACCAACGTCTGGCTTGAGGGGGCGATAAAACACGACGAAGCCAAGACGACAGCAAATTCTGAAGAGCTGACTCAAGATGAAGTAGAAACTAATATCGCCACCGATAAGCTCAAAGCTGCCAATGCGGCACGAGAAGCCATCTCGCAGAAAACCTTCACACCGCTAAGACTTTCGATGTCAGCAATATGGAAGTCCTTCTCGAAGACAGTAATCGCTATGACCGAAGCCTTCTGTACAAAAGCTGAAGAGTGGAATATCCCCAGACCTTTCACCAAGATACCTACAGGCCTCGTGATATCGGAGTTGATGCGCTTTGTTTTGCGAGCTGTGAACTTTTTAGCAATCAAGCCTATCACCTTAGCAACGATAGGCATTGACAATATCTATAAGCTCGTATTAAATCCAGCACTCAATGCTTTAGGCTTTAGAAGGATACACCACCGGATGGAAAAGAAGCATACTGAACGCGTCGATAAAGCCCTTGAATTCTTCCAAAGCGCTCTCCATGAAAATCTTTTTTGGAATATCGTCGACGACATTTTCAATAGTGGAGATCTCGTTACTCCGCCGTCGAGCCCTGCGTCGACTCCGCCGCCTGGTCCCCGTGCTAGCGAAACCGACTGATAAAATTGTTTGCATAGTATGGGATGTTGTGGTATTATCTTGTGCTTTGATTACATATAGTATAAAGGAATTGTTGTTATGTCGAAAAAGTGTAAAGTTACTGGAAAAAAAGCCGTTGCTGGAAATACGTATGCTAGGCGTGGTATTGCCAAGAAGAAGAAAGGTATTGGTCTAAACATTACTGGTAAGACCAAGCGTACTTTCAAGCCAAACACTATGAAGAAGCGTTTCTGGCTCCCTGAAGAGAAGCGTTATGTCAGGATAATGGTGTCTGCTGCAGCGATACGTACCATCAACAAGCTCGGGATTTCTTCCGTAGTCCGTAAGATGCGTGCCAAAGGCCAAAAAATCTAATTGGAAGTTAGATTAATATAGTTTATAACGTCATCATATTTTTATATGGTGACGTTTTTTTATGCATTCTCTAAAAAAAATCCTTTCATTGTCCATTGCCATCGTCCTCTCTACGGCGCTGTTTTTCTTGGCATTTTCCTTGCTCTTGTCGCCATCGCTTCCTGAAGAAGGCTCCCCTCCACGTTTATATTCTCTTCACACTGGCGATGACATCACGATAACATACAGCGGTGCTTTTGCTTCCGCAAAAGAGTCTATCCTAATAATAGTTTTTTCTTTCACCGACGACTCTCTTGCCGCCTGCCTTAGGGCTCGTGCTGCCGAAGGCATCCCCGTCACCGTCGTTACCGACAAAAGGAACGCCGCTGCTGCCGCCAAGATTTTAGGGCCTGACATTATAACAATATCGCGCGTTATGCCTGGACTTATGCACCAAAAGATCGTCGTCATCGACGAGGCTATGGTATTCATAGGGTCAGCGAATATGACGACGGAATCGCTACGTATGCACGACAACATCGTCGTCGGCGTCAACAGCCCCTCTCTTGCCGATACTATAATCTCGCGGACAGTAGCCTTTACCATGCCTCCCGTCCGCATACCTTATACTTTACGTCATCATATTATCGGCAGCCAAGATGTCGAGTATTTCTCCCTTCCAGAAGATCGCGAAGAGGCCTTCACCACCATAATAGATCTCATCAACTCTGCGACGACGACGATAAAGATCGCGATGTTCACCTGGACGCATCCCGTCCTTGCCGAAGCTGTCATCGCAGCAAAAGATCGCGGCGTCGATGTCGAGATTATCGTCGACTACTCTTCTAGCCGCGGCGCCGGGAAAAAGATCGTCGCAACACTCCGCGATGCCGATCTCGACGTCCTCACAAACCAAGGCCCCAGCCTGCTACACCACAAATTCCTCCTCGTCGATAACACAACACTGGTAAACGGCTCTCTCAACTGGACAAAAGCCGCTTTCAAAGACAACGACGAATGCTTCCTCGTCATCAAAAACCTCTCCACACAACAACAACATTTCATGAAAAAACTATGGAAAAATACCACCCTCGAAGCCCGTTAAGTGGCTCCGCGCCCCTTAAAACCCGCGACAAGGGGTCAAAAACCCCTTGTATCCCCACCAAGGCGACAAAGCCCTACGGACTTTACTGCCGTCAGTGCCATCAAACCCGTGATTGTTGCTAAATCTATGGTTGAGCGCTACAGATGGAGGTGAAATTTTATACATTTTGACAAGGGCATGTCTTGAGACATGGCCGAGGAAAAACGTATAAAAGGTTGCCTTCAGCTGTAGATGGCTAACCATGGCTTTGGTAATAATCACGGGTTATAATGATGGTGCTGAGATAAAAACAACACTTCACCAGGAATTTTATTAAAAAACATGAAAAAAGGAAATTCCTCTTGAAGAAATGTACCATTTTTGGTACAATGGGTTTAGAAAAAGAAAATAATACAAGGTTGATTCGTGAAAAGCCGTGATACCGACCATCCCAAAAAGATCATATCAGTTAGATTTTATAGTTCAATGAGTGGCGCAGAACCTGTGAAGAAATGGTTGAAATCGCTTTCTGCCGAACAGAGAAAGATTATTGGTGAAGACATAAAGACGGTTGAATTTGGATGGCCTTTAGGCATGCCTGTTGTTAAGAGCCTAGAAAAAAAGTTATGGGAAGTAAGAAGCTCATTCCAGGATGGTATCGCACGAGTGATCTTTACCTTGGTTGAAGACCAGATGATCCTTTTACACGGATTTATCAAAAAAACACAAAAAACTCCGCAGAAGGAGATAAAATTAGCTTTGCAAAGAGCAAAAGAGATTAAGGAGGCGTAAGATTTTATGGCTACTAAAACAAACAAACACATTGGTTCTGGTTTCGATGATTTTCTCGAAGAAGAGGGAGTCCTTGATGAAACTGAAGCTGTCGCAGCAAAAAGAGTTTATGTTTTTCAGCTAGAAAAAGAACTGCGAAAGCAAAAGCTAAAAAAATCCGATCTTGCTGAACGGATGCATACCAGCAGGTCTTCAATAGAACGTCTTTTAGACCCAAGCCTGCCGTCTACACTAAAATCATTAAGTGGAGCTGCTATTGCTTTAGGAAAACATTTAAGAGTCCGGTTAGCATAATTCTTTTTGCGCACGATAAAAGTTTAATCAAAAAAAGCATAATCCTAATCTAGAAAAAGGTATAAAACTATGAATCTGCAAGAATTTGTTAAAGATGTATTAGTAAGTCTCGATAAAGCTGTTGAAGAAGCACGAGCAGAAATGAAAAGAGATGTTTATTTTTCAATGAATAAAGAACAACGAACAGTTGAGTTTGATATTGCCGTATCATCTGAAGAAACGGATTCAAAAAACGGTAAAGCTGGAATTAAAGTATTGCAGTTTGCTGAAGGTGGGGGCAGCCTAAGTAAAGAAAATAAAAATTCAACAATAAGCAGAGTAAAGTTTGGAGTCGGAATATCCTATAATACCAAAGATGAGTCGATTCGCCAAACAGAAGAATATGAAGCAGCTAAAAACATGCGAAATTCATCGAGGCCATAGAGTTTAAAAACCGCTTGTCACCAATTCCTTTATCTCAGTGCCATCGAACCCGTGATTGTTGCCAAATCTGTGGTTAAACGCTACAGATGGAGGTGAAATTTTATACATTTTGACAAGGGCATGTCTTAAGACATGGCCGAGGAAAAACGTATAAAAGGTTGCCTTCAGCTGTAGATGGTTAACCATGGATTTGGTAATAATCACGGGTTATAACGATGGTGCTGACAGCAAAGATAAAGCAAAAAGCGAAGGCAGTTTCTGCCTTTGCTTTTTGCTTTGTCGCGGGGATACAAGGGGATTTTTCCCCTTGTCGCGGATTGTCAAGGTCGCGGAGACCTTGACATTACTCAATAATATTGTTGATGTCTTGTGATGTTATTGCTCCTTGGCGAGTTATTATCCAGTGGTTGTCGTGATAGCATAAGATTGTCGAGGGTGTTCCGCTCATATGGACATCGGCGGGTAAGGTGGGGAACTTTTTGCCGAAGATGTCTTCTAATTCCTCTGGTGTTGTTGCTGGGAGTTGTCCTGAGAGGTTTGCTGAAGGTGCAACGAGGGGGCCACATTTTTGTATGAGGAGGCGTGTTGTTGTAGATTCTGGGACTCTGAAGCCTGCTGTTTCTAGCCCTGCACGTATCGTTGTTGATACTGTTTCGACGTCGATGGGGATTACTAGCGTAAGCGGTCCTGGCCAGAAGGTATGTGCTAGTTCTTCGAAGTGTGGTGGTATATCGTTGACGAATTGGTATATCTGCTCGACATCGGCTAGGAGCGTTACTAGAGGGTTTTTCTCCGGCCTGCCTTTTATTTTGAAGATTTCCGCTACGGCGATGTCGTCGCTGCTATCGGCGGCGAGACCATAGACGGTATCGGTTGGCACGGCGACGACTTCGCCGTTCTGTATCAAAGATGCTGCCTGTGGTAGTGATATTATCATGGTGAACACTCATTTAATATGTTTTTCATGCGCTTACGCAGACGTCCTACCGCCTTGGTGTGTACCTGTGAGATGCGCGATTCGCTAACGTTTAGCGCTCTTCCAATATCTTTGAAGATAAGACCTTCGTAGTAGTACATCGACAAGACCAGACGCTCTTGTTCTGGCAGGTCTTTTATCGCTTCGAAGAGGTAGTCCCCGACTTCTTTGCTGCCAACGAGTTCAGAGCTTAGCTTCGCATTGGCATCGGGGATGCGTTCCGCGAGAGGCACTCTTTCATCATCGCCATCGTTTTTCTCGTCGAGCGACGTCATCGTCGGAGGCGTTATCGTCACGAGGAGCTTCTCAAGCGCTTCTATATCTATGCCAAGATGTTCGGCAAGCTCTTGTTTTGTTGCTTCCCTGCCAAGGCGGTGCTGTAATTCTCTTTTTGCGTCTTCGACGGTGCGGCTTTTGCTATGTACACTACGTGGTATCCAGTCGAGGGCACGAAGCTCGTCGATGATAGCGCCTTTTATTAAGAAGACGGCGTATGTTGAGAATGACGTCTTTCTTAAGGTATCGAATCTGTCGACAGCTTTCATAAGGCCCATAACTCCTGTAGAGTATAGGTCTTCTCTACGGACGAAGCTCGGTAGTCCAGGAATGATACGTCCTACGACATATTTCACAAGAGGAAGGTAGTGAGTAATTATCTCATCGCGGTATTTCACCACATGGTTCCGCGAATAACGTTCCCACAGCGAGTCTATCTGCTCTTCGGTAAGTCTTTTCATCATAGTGCCTTCCTATATATCTAGTCATCTTATAGTAAAAAGAATTTTACTTCAAACCCGATTATCACGCCTCCGTGGAGTCAGCGTTAACGTTCAATGTGTCTACGCCACATTAGTTCGGAGTTCGGGGTTCGGAGACAAAAGTTAGTTTTAATTGATAATTGATAATTGATAATTGTTCATTGATACGCTATACTAGTAAATATAATAGCTTAGAGCGGGAAGTATTCAAATGATAGGACGTAATGATTTTTGTTGGTGTGGCAGTGGGGATAAATGGAAGAAATGCCATTATCCTGAAGAGAATACTTCTGTCGTCGACGAGTACCACAAACGTTATGGTATCATCATAAAAGATGCCGAGCAGATCGAAGGCATTCGCGCTTCTTGTCGCCTTGCTGCCGAGATCCTCGACAAGACGTGTTCTCGTGCTGTCGCTGGTGTCACTACTCTCGAGCTCAACGACTATGCCCACAAGCTTCACCTCGACGCTGGTGCTATCCCTGCACCGCTAAATTATAGTTCTCCGCCGTACCCCAAAAGCATATGCACGTCTATCAATGAGGTGATATGCCATGGCATCCCCGATGGCACTGTTTTAAACGACGGCGACATCGTCAATATCGACGTAACATGTATCCTAGAAGGATATTATGGCGACTGCAGCAGGATGGTTGTTGTCGGCGGTAAAACTACGGAAGAGCGTCAGCGTGTCGTCGATGTTTCATACGAATGTCTTATGCGTTCTATCGACATTATCAAGCCAGGAGCTCTTATCTCTGATATTGGTGCCGTCATCGAAGAATATGCGACGTCGCAGGGATGTTCCGTGGTATACCAGTTTGTCGGGCATGGTGTTGGTGTAGGGTTCCACGAAGCTCCAGAGATTCAGCATTGTAGTAATGACAACGATATACCATTAGTTTCTGGGATGACGTTCACCATAGAGCCTATGATCAACGCCGGCAAGGCCGAAGGCATCGTCGACACCGAAGACCATTGGACGGTGAAAACTTGTGACGGCATGGCTAGTGGGCAGTGGGAGCATACTATCCTCGTCACTGATGATGGCTATGAGATATTAACTCTCTGAGCTTTTACCCAGGCTTAGATAGAATTTTAGGTATCCGTATTTCTTTAGGAATGCTTCCCCGTCTAATTTTGTTTCCCCAATATCTCCTAAGAATGGTGCTTCCAGAATATGAGCGGTACGCAACATAAGCTCTGCTGGTATCTCTTCATTACTAGCCCTATTTATTAGATCTGTTACTCCTAATTTTTTAATTCCATCACTTAGGCTAGAATAAAAAAGCTTTTTTAGACAAAGTCCCTGTTCTTCTTCCTGTTCCGAATCAGTCTTACCAAAAAGCTGAACCCCTAAAAAAAGCAGACGCTGTGTTATTATTTCTCGTTCTTTCCCTTTATATTTTTCTTTATCACAGACTCTTTCCAGCTCCAACCACAGATCAAACATTTTCGCCAAATTTTCGACAAGAAACTCATTCTTTTCTACAAAAGCAGTCATTGCATTATACTTTTGTCCTACTGCTTCGTATAAAGCCCCAAACTTCGCCATAAGCAAGACCGTCTTCTTTTCTCCTTCCATTCTATGTAAAAAACTATCATTTTTTTCAAAAGCGGCAAACATCCTAGTAGAATATTCATAACATTCATATTTTGATGCTTCTGTCTTTATTGTAACGATATATGTTTTAATAAGCATATCATAAAAAGCGTTGTCTTCATCATCGTCTCTAACTTCTCCGCTCTCCTTAAACCCCGAAGCGTCACTTTCTACTATTTCCGTGATATGCCTTATATCTTCGACGCCAATCCGTGCTTTACTTATACTGAGCTGCTCTATCATACCCATAACGAGCTCTCTATTCATGCAACCATAGGCGGAGTGTGTTTTCCAACAGATAGAGTTTTGCATTTTGTTAAAAAACGTTATTATCTCTCTAATCGCCGGATTTTGTTTTTCTATCGCATCATCACATCTGCTTTTGGCTTCCTCATACTCTTTTGTAGCACTTTTTTCTGTAGACTTTTTTGCCGCCTTCATTACTTCCAACTCATCACGAATTTCTTTTGTCGTCTGGCTAAATCGTTCTACTGTCTTCTTAAGGATCTTTTTCGCTATTTCTTTACCATCAATAATGCCCACAACGCTTTTAATGCACTCTTGGATAGCACAATTGAAATACGTGCCAGGCTGTATCATAAGGTCGGCATATCCTTCTACTATCTTTTCTGCCATAGCTGTTTTGTCGTCATCAGAGAAAAGCTCTGCGGTGTCTTCAACTGCACTTTTAAGCAACAGTCTTGCTTGTCTTATATTTTTAACCGTAGCCTTTGCTGCATTATAATTTACTGTTTGTTTAAAAAACTGCACGAGGCTCTGTTTCTCTTCTTCGCTGGAAGAAGAAAAAACACCATTTTTAATGCTAAGAATAAGAACATTGCCAGCCACTTCACGAGCGTCGTCTTTAAGCTTTTTGTTTTTCATCTGGCACAAAAGTCCTATCGTCTTCAGATAAAATTTTCGTGCTTCTTCAGGGACGAGATTATTGCTAAACAATGGGCTTTTTTTTCTTTCCATGGCCGAGAACATCTTTGCGACGTCAATGACAAACGCAGGCCTTTGTGTTGTCCTTCCTGCTGAAGAAAGCTCATCCATGGCTTTTGCCATATCTTGAACGCTTCTGACTCCGGCGAAAAGCGTATCGACTGTGCGGTTGCGAATGTGTTCTTTGAAAGATTCGGTTAGCCTGTTCGCTTCATCTTTTTTAATCAAAGGCAAGAGATGCGCTATGAACGAGAACCGCTCTTCAGGAAATAGGTCTTTTCTTATTTCGCATTCTTGGAAGATTTTATATGCTTTTACATGGCGTTTATCTTCTATATTCCATGCGACAAGTTTTTTCCATACGGCTTTTCTTTTTTCTGCTGCCGTAACGTCTCGACATCCTATGCGCATCAAAGTCTCGATGATGTCGAGGTCATCTGTCGACGGCTTATATTCGATGAGGTCTGCGACTTTTGTTATGGCTGCTGTTATTATTTCGGAGCTTATCGTTGAACGGTTTCCTTTGGCTATCTCATGTGCTGCAATGACGTCTTTTACAATGGACAGTACCGACATTGCGTCGCTGCTTTCTGATAGTTTCTTCCCCGTGATTGTGTCGAAGCATTTTTTTGCTTCTTTCCATGCAAGACAAGTAAGACCGCGTTCTTCAGATTCTTTGAAGAACTCTTCTGCGCGGATAACATCTCCTTTTTTTACTAATGCTTCTACAACAGAATAATAAGCTTTTGCTATTTCACATTTATGTTTCTTTTCTGCACGGAATTTATCAGTATCTTTATACTTACACAGCATATCGCATGCTTTATCAATTGCGTCGTCGGTAGAGCACTCGGTCCACGACTTTACGATACTACATAAATATCCTACACTTTCCTCCTTAAAACCATATGTGTACCTAATTTCACCTTCGATATTCATCGCACAATTTATAGCGACTTCTGTATGGCGCCCGCAGAAAGAATTTATAGCTCCTTTAAAAAAAGTTGCGCGCTGTTTACTTTTGCTAAACACTCTCTTTGCATTTGCTTGAAGAGCGAGCCTTTCAAGGGAAGGAATAAGTTGCTCTTCTTTCTGACATTTTTGAGAAACAGCTCCATACATAGAGCGTACTTCACCTTTACCAAGAGCGTTTTCTGCTTCTTTCAGCATCTCCATCGCTGCATCATCGTCGCCGGATTGTATGAGCCTCATCACAATGGTTACGCAAGATTCTCTGCGAGCTTTTTTTTCTGCCTCACTATATGTATCTTTTGTAAATTCTTCGCTTTTTAAAAGTTCAAGAAGGAAATATCCGGCATCTTTGTGTTCTATGTATTGCGACGCCACGCTTCTAAAAACATCAGACGAACTCTTTTTAGGATCTTTAAGGCTTGCTTCAATGGCTTGTACTGGATCAAGCGGCTCTGAAGGTCTTTCTTCAATTTCTTGTTTTGGAGCAGGCGGCTTTTCAACAATAAGAGTCGGTATTGTATGTTTTTCTTGGAGATTAAAAGATCCCAAAATGCTAAAAACTCTGCTTTCAATATCGGATAAATATGGTGATGGTAGCGGCGTTTTTCTGACACCCGTTCCCTTCAGTATTGCTTCTACTAATTCTCTTGTCTTATTTAACTCTTTTCTAGTTATTTCTACTGTATCTGTAGTATCACATTCTCTTTCATCTAATGCAGCAGCTTCGACTTTTTCATAATCAGGATAATAAGGTTGTTCAGCCCAAAGCGGTTGTAGGGAATTTCTTTCTGGTGGTCGTGGTTTCATCTTTTAATTTATCCTTTATTTTTGTTGACATCGCAAAGATTATATGCAAGTCCTCGTTTAAAATCAATAGTTTATGCAGCTCTGTTCGTCATAACGACGCCATGCGCAATCTGTGTCGGCTGATGATCGACATGTTGTGGATTCACAAGACGAGAAGGCATAACAAGTATTTACCTCGATAATAAGTTCTCATCATTCGTCTCCTGTCGAACTTCCGAATGGTATATACATACATGACTGTGCTTGTTCAACACTCATACTTCCTGTTACAATCATTGGTGCCACATCTTTAGCTGGGGTCGTCTTTTTAGGAAGAGAATCATAATATTTTTCGAACCAGGTACCTTTTATTATTGTCGGGTCAATCTTAATTGGTATTCTCCATGTCATATCCAAAAACATCTTTATAGGAGAAGAATGCGAACTGAGCTGTATTCCACTTTCAGGATCAATCATACTCACGCATAACTCTATATGCGGCAAGGCATACAACATATTTAAGAGTGTTATTAATGAGTGTCCCTTTTCATTCTTTTCTTCGCTCTTAATATGAAACTCAGTGATACGTTTATCCAGCTCTTCTCGTCCACCTCCTATAGAAGCTACTTGTGAAGGTTCTGTAAAAAAATATTTCATCAGGGCCTCTAGGATTCTGTTGCAGATGTCCTCTCGCTCATATTTTGCACATAACTTACGATATTCCTCTAATCCTGGAGCTGATCCTAATAGCTCTTTATATTCTTCTGATTCTCTGACTGTCCCGTCCTCCTTTTCCGCTGCTAAAAGCTTTGCCTTCTTTTTCGCTGCTAAAAGTTCTCCCTTTTCACCATGATGGCATTCACGTACTTCTTCTATCTCTGTACGGTGTTCGAACAAGAGCCATTCTTCGAAAACTACTTTCACACAACTCATAATATTCTCTGGCTTGCGCTCTCTAGGACTTTCCGGCTCCATATCATTATTAAAAACCTTCAAAATGCTATCGATCTTCATTTTATGAATTTCAAGCAAAACAACGGGGTTTCTCATTATACTAAGTCTTTCCATTTGTTCCGGTGTATAAACTAGCTCCACACTATATCTTTTAATAATATCATGGATTTTTTGATACTTTTTATAGTCTTCCCATGTCTTCATACTTCTAAGCATGTTTTTCTCAATTTCATGGAAATATATACTAAGCATATAAGATAATCTTCGTGGCTTGACTGTGCTCTCCTTTTGTCGATCGTAATATTCTTTGTCCTTGCCCATGATATCGATCATTTCTTGCCAATGTTTTGTGTCTTCAGAAAAGCTTGTGATTAGCCTATAAAGCAAAATATCTTCTTCCTCTGATTGCTTTGACGTCTTCCATAGCTCGCTTTTCTGTATAACCTTAAGCATCTCCACCACTTTTTCTACTGGCAGACGGTTTTCACCAAAAGCGTCGTTAAGAGCTTTGAAAGGGCATGACAACAAGCTTTTCTCCATGCCCACTACTACTTCTAGCCTTCTACCACTACATGTTTTATGGCGTATAGCGTCTTCTATAAGAGGAAGTACTCGTTTCATATCATCGCCTGTTTTCATCAAACCACTTACAATAAAAAACATAGCCAGAACGCCCACAATAGCCTCATCGTCATCTACTATGATATCAAAAAATGTATTACCTTCAGGGCTTTTTATCATGCTTTGCATCAACGTACATAGCTCTTTGAAATTCCCTTTTCTCTTTTCTGCAGAAGCAAAAATTCCTTCTTTCCATTTTTCCTTGCTGTCTTCTGTTTTTGGCTCTTCCCTGAAAACATTATTAGCAATTTCTAAGAAATTGCCTCTTCCTTCCCTAGCCTCCAAAGTAATCGCCATGTCATATAACTCTATCGCCAGCGCTGTTCTTTCTTCTTCGGAAAACCTGTCTCTGCTTCTTTCAAAGGTATCATATGCCTTTTCAAACATACTTCCATCAGCTTTTTTAACCCATTGTCTTATCATCGTAGAGACGTATTCTCGCCACGCCTGCCGTACAGTTTCGTTGGCTTCTGTATAACGCCATTCCTCTAGAGAGCTCTCAACGATATCTTCGACCCTTTTCCTATGAAGTGTACGTCGTTTTTTTGGTGGATTGATAGTATTCAGTGCTCGCCCAAGAGATGTTATTGTCTTAAGGTCGTCGTTGAAAGTCTGTTTTTCTCTTGTTTTTACAAGTTCACATGCTTTAATAGAAGCATCAAAACGAACATTGTCGTCGCTTTCTTCTTTGGCGATATTGATATATTTTTCTACGAGAGCGCTACCCATCCTCTCCATCGCGCTAATATGCGAAATCACAAAACCATTTATCTTATCGAGTTCTTTCATAGTATTTGGTAGCCCCATAGAAGAAAGCTTCTCGATAACCAATGATAATGTCGTCTCATCTTTCGAACAGCGTCTTCTCTCTATAGCCTCAAAGACCTCTGAAACATTGCATGCTTTTTCAACTTCATAGCGAGCGGCAAAAACTCCTACGCGGGCGCGTTCTTCCGGAGGGCTTCTTAGGAACGTCGGCAGCTTTTCTTCATCGAACAGAGCGCATCCACGGACTTTTGCTTCGTCATCATCACCAGTAAGTAGCGCTGTACATGTCGAATACCACGCTTTCCTTTTATTCTTTGCTTGATCTTGTTCTGAGAAGTTTTTCATGCTTCGTAACGTGGAAAGCAAGGCCTCGGCGTTGTCTGTCATCTTTAAAGAAGCGCCTCCCAATATAATCTTACATATAAGGTCGACTTTCGTTTTTTCGTCGAAGATCTTCTGGTTTCTCATGAAGATGTTATATGCATTCCCGAGGTGTGTAACATCCTGTTTTTGCACAAGCTTTTCAATGATTCCTGTATAAAACCCTTCTCTTGTGACAACAACAGGTTCTGCCACCGTTCTTCTTTTACTTTTTTTCTTCTTAGGTCTTGCCGATGCGGTCAGGCCATCAAGAACCTTATGTTTTTTATCAAGTTGTTCGATGATGGATATTGTGTTTTCGGCATTTTCGAAGTCTTCTGGATATTTAGCGAAGAACCCACAAGCTTTATGGACGGCAAAAATAATTGTATCTCTTCTGATGGTTTCGATAGTTTTATTATCGATATCGTTAATGATTTTTAATGCTGTATCCACCTTCTCATGCTTGTCCTTGCGATCGGTGTCGTCTATTGCCTTTATACATGAATCAAGACCTTTACCAGCTTTTTCAAGGTCATAGCTAATGACTAAAGCTTCTGCCTTAGAGCGTTCTTCCGATTTTTCAAGTGCTGTTATCTCATCTACTTCATCAAACATTGCGTATCCACGCGCTTTTTTAACGGGATCATCGCTGCCAAGCAGTGCTGCACATACCAGATACCACGCTTTTCCGCTTTCTACTAATTTATCCTCATTGTAAAAACAATTCATACTTTGTAAGGAATCAAGCAAGACCTCGGCATTTTCTATCATTCCCCGAGAAACATATCTTGATATCATCTTACATATAATAGGTGCTTTAGTCGTTTCATCAGCGCCTTGAAGTTTACTCGCGAAGATGCTATATGCGTTTGTTATGTTATCAACAGAGCACGGCTTCTGCTTCTGCACTAGTAGAGCATTAACAATATCAGTATAGAAAGATTCCTTTGTCTTTGTAGATTCGAAGAAAAAATGACTTTTATGAAGCCTTTCGACGATATCAACTATTGTTTCTATATTCTCGAATTTAGATGGATCCTCGTATATTAAATCACAGGCCTTGCAAGCTGATGCAATAACAAATTTTCTATTTGCGGCTACTGGAATTATAGAGGCTGTTTCCATGATAGTTAATGCCTGGCATATCGACTGTGGACTTCCTGTGTCGATAAGGCCATTAACGATATCTTCATACAAACCTTTCTTTTTTTTATACGAAATCGAATTATCTTCCTTATCACCTTCTTTTTCGAAAGCCAGGCTATCCTGCATAACTTCCAATAATTTCACAGAAGCGTGATGCCATTTTTTTTCTATGAGCTTTTGTAGCAAGGGATAGAGGCACTGTCTTTCTTTGCCGAAGGCGCTTTTTGCTCCTGGAAAAAATCTATTGTATATATACGATATAGTTTGTCGGAATATGATGTCTTCGTCGCTGTGATTTATCTCGCGCAACGACTTCAAGGCTTGGATAATAGCGAGTAAATAATTTTCATTATCAGAATCTTTATCAAAATGTTCTCTCATCAAACGAACAAAACGACTGTAAGGTTTCTCGCTACTTTCCTCTTCGAGACAGTGTTTACAAAACGGCTTTAAAACAGCTGTCTCACATCTCCTTCCCGCTTTGCTTATGCTGTATAATGCTCTAGGAAGGCCTACGCTCTTGGGCGTATGGCATAAAAAGATTCCCTTACTATAATGTCTTTTTCCCTCTTCGGGGTCTTCGTCGAGATAGTAGCAATAATCGCCGTCGAGGTCCACCTGAAAGGCTCCTTCTGTGCGATCATACTCTTGAGCGATGCGTATTGTTAAGCGTATCTCCAGATCTCCGATGCCGATAAGCATCCAGTCGTTTTCGATGTCACACATAGGTTTACGATTGCTAAGATATGCCGCTTTTAGCAGCTTTTTTGCTTCTTCTGTTTCTCTAAATTTTTCAGGAAGTGTCTCTTTTTTAATAAAGTCGTAGTATGTTTCGAGGATCTTGTCCTCAAGAAATAGCTTAAAACCCTTGCTGTCCACAAGTTCATCAGAGATGTCTAGATAATATGCGACGTCGGCATCGGAGAGCTTCTTCACCGAGACCACTCCAGGGACGACTATCGAAGAAGCTCCGGAGCCACAGATGCGCTTTCCTTTTACAACTTTGTCGTATTTTTCGCCGTAATGGCTTTGAAGCTTGGCGTTGAAAGCATACAAAAAATCTTCTATCTTGGGATTTTTTTCAAAAGAAATCTTCTTAATATTTTTCTTTGAGATACCCAGATTTTCCAATTTTTCTTCTTTTATGTTTTTATTTATCGTCGTTTTGAGAGGCCTTTGACGAAAACTTTCGCGTCGCGATTTTTGTGCCTTAGAAAGCTTTTCTTTGTGGCATTGTGATGGCAGCTCCCCTGTTTGTTCAAGTTCTTCGACTTCCAACGGTGCGCTATCTACAGCTACAGTAGAGGTTGTGGGCCTGAAGAATTGTGGATCGCATAAAATAAGGAGAGGCGAAGCTCCGGGTCGTTTTGTCGGGGTGGTGCGGCCGGAAGCGTTGGCTGTCGGAGAAAGGGCTCGTCGTGACACTTCCGAGGTTAGCGACGCGGTGTCGCTATCACTTAGCAATGCTTGCCGTCCTAACTCTTCCGCATGTTGTACACAGACATCCGTGCGACCTTCTAGCGTAGCAGCTAAAGGCCTATATGATAACGTTAATGATGACGGCGGTTGCATAGTATAATTATTTTTGGATAATAAAGACAATTATTATACTATCTGTAGCTATTAATAATCAATACTTTATGCAGATAACATTATATAGCTACGGTATATTCTCTGAGGGCGTCGTTTAGCGATATTTTTTTGTCGGTATTTTCGTTGCGGGATCCTATAATTAACGCGCATGGAACGCCTACTTCTCCTGCGGGGAATTTCTTCGGCAGTGTCCCTGGGATGACGACGCTATTTGCTGGAACGGAACCCCGAGATATCACCATCTCGTTGCCAGTGACGTCGACGATCTTTGTGCTTGCTGTTATTATTGTTCCCGCGCCTAGGACGGCGCCTTTACCAATATGCGCTCCTTCGACGACGATACATCTACTTCCGATGAAGGCGTCATCTTCGATGATGACGGGAGTGTTCTGCAGTGGCTCCAGGACGCCACCGATTCCTACGCCGCCGGAGAGGTGTACGCGTTTCCCTATCTGCGCACAAGAGCCTACTGTCGCCCAGGTGTCTACCATGGTACCTTCGTCGACGTATGCACCGATATTTACATATCCCGGCATCATAACAGTGTTTTTGGCGAGGAACGACCCATACCGTGCTATAGCGTGAGGAACGACACGGACGCCTTCGTCTCCCGTCCATTGTTTCAATGGTATTTTATCGGCGAATGTTATATCTCCGGCATTAATTACTGTGATATCCCTAACCTTGAAATATAGAAGTATTGCCTTCTTTATCCACTGATGTGTCGTCCATTTTCCTGTATCGTCGCACGAACACACGCGAAGCTTGCCTTTGTCGAGGAATTCTATGGTATCTTCGACGGCTTTTTTCATCTCTGTTGTCAGTGTTTCAGCGTCGTAGGCAGGCTCTATAATATTTTTTATATCTTCGTACATAATTCTTTATTATTTTTTGTTGTTATCATCGCTTTCAGCGCTGGAAGGTGTGTTTCAAGGACCGTTTTATGGTCGAGCCCTCGTTCTATCTCGTATGTTATCGTTGGGATATCACGCTCTAGTCCGTAATATGTTCCTAGGCATCCCGGCGTCGGGTATCCTATGCTATCGCGTATATCATAGCCGACGAGGTTTTTTGCTGCTTGTGCTTCTTCTTGACAGCTTCCATTAACGTTGATACAGGGATTTTTCCAGGAATGTATACTTATTATCAATGTTGGCTTTGCTTCAGAGATATAATTTATTAATGCCTGTGTTTCGGGCTCGCTGTTGGGGTGTGTTCCTGGGCAATAGCGTTCTTCTGTGATTTCTGCTGTCCAATCTTTTGTCGGCATGTTTCTGTTGAGATCGACGCCAGCGGCGTTCTTACGCTCTCCGGCGATGACACCATCGAGATTCAAGGTAGGGATTACTGTTACTCTAGGAATACACTCCCCTATCAGTCCATATGCTGCAACGACGCCTTCGCTTTCGTCGCCATGGACGCCGCCGATGACGAGGACGTGAGGTTTTTCTCCTTCCCACTGGTATACTTCGATGGGAAGGTTCCGATGTGTATATCCTATCGTTATATGTTCCATCTTATACCAATCCCCGATAAAAAAATCATAAACTCATCCTCATCTTTTTGCATAGAAATTTGCGCTCGATCTTGCTAACACACCAATGTTTGCGGCGATCTCCGCGCTTCCTTCTACGCAAAAATCTTGAGCCCAATTTATGGCTTTTTCACCGGTAATTGGTATTATTCTTTATTGGCGAGGTCTTCTGAGAGTGTCGTTACGAGAGTTCCTAGCTCTTGAGCTTCTTCACGCCATTGCATAGCCTCTTCTTGGACTTTTTTAAGCTCTTCTTCGAGCTCGCATTCATATTCCGTAGGCTCAGTATCTCTGAGGGCTTTTTCTTTTGTAAGGGCTTCTAGCCTACCTTCGACGTCGAAGAGGTCTATTCTTGTCTTATCGAGGACTTTTGTCTTTTCTTCGAACTGCTCACGCAGCTGTTTATACATGCCTTGCATCTTTCTTGCATCGGCAGGAGCAGCGTCGTCACCGCCTGGCTTCTTAGGCCCTGAAGGCATCTTATTTTGCATCTTATTCTGTATGGAATGGAATTCACTATACACTTCTTTGAAATCTTCGCCGCCGACAACGTCGTTTTCTTTTTCGTCGATTTTTTTCTTGAGGTCTTCTATTTCCTGATCTTTATTGCGGAGGGTTTCTTCTATAACACTGCTGTCTTCTGCCTTGCTGCCTTTTGTGTCGTCACACATACGTTGTAGTTCTGCGATATCTTTCTTTGCATCGAGAAGATTTTCATGCTCTTGAGCATATTTCCTTAGGTTCTTTAATGCCTCGGAATGAAAAGCAACGTTGTTTTTGGTTAGGTCTTTTACTTCGGCGTTTAGGGCTTCTATCGTCTTGTTAAGGGTCTGTTTTTGCTCTTGTCTTGTAGTGATATCATCCTCTAGACGTCCTTTTGTTTCTTCGGACTCTTCACGGTCGCTGCACCATTGCTCTTGTGTATCTTTTAGTTTCTCGTCGAGGCTTAGTAGGCTGTCGAGGCGGCTCTTCGACTCCGTCTCTATAGCATATGTTGTAGCATCAGACTCTTCGAAGGAAAGGACCGTTATTGCGAAAGCCATAAGCGTCGCCGAAGCCATCCCCAGCTGCCACAGTCGCTCTTCTACGTGGATACCGCTATATGTTATTAAGAACATCATAAACATAAACGCTGCCGTTCCCAGGGCTCCGCTCCACCGCCATCGCCAGCATGCCCCTATCCCTATCATCGCAGAAAAAGGCAGATAGAAACTCGTCGAAGACGGCGTCACTGCATTGACGAAGATGGTAAAAGCTATGATAATTGGTCCGAGCATAGTCCAAAACTGTGCTCGCTCTTTAAGATTTTTTGTGATAACGGCCATAACACTCTCTATAAATTATTTTTCAAAGACTACTAAAGAAGTATACTGAACGAGTATTGAGTGTCAACAGTTATCATTGAGCATTGATCATTGATCATTGATCATTGAACTAGATTTTCAGGTAATATTGTGCTTCTTCGAGGAGGTATGCTGCTAGCGTGGTGTCACCTTCGCATGTCATCTCAACATGCATATTCCCGTCGTCGTTAGGCTCTTGGCATGTTATCACCAAAGAACACGCTTTCTTAGTGTTTTTTGGTGCGATGGGCTTGACTTTATGTCTATTCTTTGGGTTCATTGTTCCTCTTCGTCAAAAGTATACCTCATAATAGCCTGTTATCATGATATTACGTCAACATGATCTTTCATTTTTTGCTTTTAAAATCTGTTTTATATATACTCATGGACAAAGAAAGAGGTTATACCATCATGTCACACGCAAAAAAGTTTCTTTCAGACCCTAGAATTTCTGAGGCCAAGAAGCTCATCGCCGAAGCCCTCAAAGAGCATCGTCAGGGCATTATTGATATCGCTGACGGCGATCCTTCGTGTCGCCAAGATTATGAAGACTCCCTTGCCGTAATATCTCAGAAGCGCGGCCAGAAACCCTTGTTCCCATATATCGCCAGTGGTATCGGAAACGGCGCTCTTGTCGAGCTTGACGATGGCAGCGTAAAATACGACTTCATCGGAAACATCGGCGTCTATGGCTGGGGGCATAGCGACGAAGACCTCGTCCTTGCTGCTGTAGATGCTGCTCTAACAGATGTAGCTATACAAGGACATCTTCAACCTGGCAAGGAATATCTTTCTTTTCTTAAGGTTATCACGAAGGTTTCAGGTTTTGACCATTGTGTTATGACAACGTCTGGTGCTTTAGCCTGCGAGAATGCTTTGAAGCTTGCTTTCGCGAAGAAAACGTCGACATCACGGGTCCTTGCTTTCGAGAAATGTTTCATGGGAAGGACGTTGGCGACGACACAGATCTCCGACATCGGCAGCTGCAAAGACATTCTTCCTA
>Ga0209249_1001064_pt1 | contig 28709 bp, 25 predicted proteins | sample SaaInlV_200m_DNA_4_FD_184653 | JGI IMG/M metagenome (GOLD analysis project Ga0209249, IMG submission 184653) | Marine microbial communities from expanding oxygen minimum zones in the Saanich Inlet - SI037_S3LV_200m_DNA (SPAdes) (version 2) | ecosystem: Environmental > Aquatic > Marine >...
TCCTCTTTTTTCAGACTTTTGTCCTCTGGGGCGATTTAGATAATTTGGATATAGGGCAAGATTTATCAATTCAAGCAGATATGGGATAATTGAGATCAGAAATGCTATTTTGTATTCCCCGGTAAACAGAATCGTAAGTGCTGCCAATATGGCTGATACTGCAGATCCAATTTGTGACCAGGACCTGGTGTGACCATAATAATCAATTTTGAATTGCGACCAATTATTAAGCTGCAGGTAAGACATTATCATGGCTTTATGTGTTCCTGTTCTAAAGGCATCACCAAAGGCATATAACAAGAAAGCAAGTGAAAAGATTAAGAAAGAACTTGCAGAAAAGAAAGTTAAAAATGAAATAATATATGCCGAAAAGGCCAGTAATAATGAAGTTTTACGACCAGTTGCATCGGCAAAAATACCTCCGGGGATTTCAAACAGGTTTCTTGCTATCTCCCGGATAGCATATAAAACTCCTATCTGGGTAAATGTCATACCCTCATTCTTGAGAAACAGGATAAGAAATGGTTCGAAAAGTCTCAGGTTCTTTAAGAATCCATAAGCGCAAAACTGAAAGTATTGCCGATCTTTCCTAAACATTTATTCTTTTGGCCTGGATTTCTTCTTTCGTTTCTTTTCCACACTGTAACCAAATTTTCCTATTCTTTTTCCCATTTCATAATAACTGCCATGCATGTAGGAAATTGGCTGAGAGCCTGATAATTCAAATTTCCCGGTGGCTGGATTCATGTATTTCTCTGTTGCCTGGATATGGACTACCTCGGAAATGAACATATGATGTACACCTAATTCGTGTATTTCTTTCACTTTACATTCAATATTGACCGGGGATTCGACAATAATTGGAGCCAGTACCTTTTCACCTTTTCTTGGTGTTAGATTCATTTCTTTGAATTTGTCAAAATCCCGCCCCGATTTTACTCCGCACCAATCTGTAGCTCTGGCTAATTGCATAGTGCTTAAGTTAATGACAAACTCACCAGAGTTTTTTATCAATTTGTATGAGTGTCTTTCAGGTCTGACAGATATATAGCACATTGCAGGCTGGGTGCATATGGTTCCTGTCCAGGCAATGGTGATGATATTGTAGCTGGTGGCATCTTGTCCGCAACTAACCATCACTGCAGGCAAGGGATAAATTAATGTGCCTGGATCCCATTGTAATTTGTCATTCATATTCAGTTGCTTATATTTCTGTTTGTTTCGGTTTTAATCCTAGTTTCTCACCAAGTGTAATCATGAAACCAATAGCCTCTGTTCTGTTATTTTGTATTTCACCTTCAAGAATGGCTTCTTTAATGGAGTTTTTAATAATTCCGACTTCACGTGATGGCGGAATTCCAAAAAAAGACATTACCTCTTCACCACTGATTGGTGGTTGCCAATTTCTGACCCGGTCTTTCTTTTCTATCTCAACTAATTTTTCTCTGACAAGAGTGAAATTACTGAGGTACTTTTTAACCTTTTTGCGATTACCCGAGGTAATATCAGCCTCACACAATGTCATCAGATCATCAATGTCATCACCGGCTTCAAAAAGGAGTCTGCGCACCGCTGAATCAGTTACTATCTCTTGAGCCAGAACAATAGGGCGCATGTGTAAATTTACCAGTTTCTGTACAAACTTCATTTTCTCATTAAGTGGTAATTTCAGTTTCTTAAAAATTACCGGAACCATTTGAGCCCCAAAATGATTATGCCCGTGAAAAGTCCATCCAATTTCGTTGTCAAATCGTTTAGTTGCAGGCTTTGCTATGTCATGAAGCAAAGTAGCCCAGCGCAACCACAGATCATCAGTATCAGGAGAAATATTGTCAAGTACTTTGATAGTGTGGTAAAAATTGTCTTTATGACTTACTCCATTCTTCTGTTCAACACCTTTGAGATTGAACAATTCGGGTAAAATCAACTCAAGTAGGCCACATTCATCCAGTAAGATAAAGCCTATGGAGGGTAGGGAGGATAATATTATTTTGTTGAGCTCTTCAGTAATTCTTTCAGCTGAAAGTATATCAACTCTGTGCCGATTACGCTTAATTGATTCCAAAGCTACCGGATCGATTTTGAAATGCAATTGACATGCAAAACGAATAGCCCTTAGCATTCTTAAGGGATCATCAGAGAAGGTTTTATCTGGTTCTAAAGGAGTGCGTAATATTTTATTTTTCAAATCGATCAAGCCGTCGAACGGGTCAAGCAATTCACCCATGTTATTCTTGTTAAGGCTTATTGCTAAGGCATTTATTGTAAAATCACGTCGATTCTGATCTTCTTCCAGACTACCATCTTCAACTATTGGTTTTCTTGAGTTACTTGGATATGATTCCTTTCGTGCACCAACAAATTCAATTTCAAATTTATCAGACCGGATCATAGCCGTCCCAAAGTTTCTGAAAACCTGTACTTTTTTAATACCAAGCTTTTTACCGACTTCTTCAGCCAAAGTAATACCACTGCCGACACAAACAACATCAATATCTTTTGAGGATCTTTTGAGAAGAAGATCACGTACAAAACCACCAATAACATAAGTTTCATACCCTAAAGCTGTTGCTACCTCTGATATTGTCTTGAAGAGGGGGTTATTCAGTGATATTTTCATTTAGCTGACAAATTCAAATTTCTTATCCTGACAAAATTACCATTTTTTGATAGTTATTTGACAATTATGAAACTGAGCTGCCTTGGCATAAGAATTGATACATTGACAAATATAAATATTTAGATAAATAATAATAAACAAAATGGCACTTAGAATGTATTAGTAAGTGTCAGAATAATTCAAGAGAGGAAATTAATATGGCACTTGAGCATTTGACAAAAGAAACATTCAAAGAGAAGGTTTTTAATTACGAAGAGAGTAAGGAATGGAAGTTTGAAGGCAAGCTTCCGGCAATAGTAGATTTTTATGCAGACTGGTGTGGACCATGTAAAATGGTAGCCCCAATACTTGAAGAATTATCTCAGGAGTATAAAGATAAAATAGATATTTATAAAGTCGATACAGAGGCAGAGAGAGAACTCTCACAGGTTTTCGGAATTCAGAGTATTCCATCTATGTTGTTTATCCCGGTTGATGGACAGCCATCAATGGCTCAGGGAGCACTGCCAAAAGATAGTTTTGTAAAGGCTTTTTCAGATGTATTAAAGGTTAATGTGGAGTAGGTTAGTGAGTTTGGTTTGTTTGGTTTAGCCGATCGGGATGAGTCCTGGTCGGCTTTTTTTTATACCTTTGCTTCGTCCTCTAGGGGTGCCTTAAAACAACGGGCTGAGATTATACCCTTAGAACCTGATACGGGTAATGCCGACGTAGGGAGGAGTGGTCACGGGGACTATTGGCCAGATATTCATTCAAATAACATGAAGAAAATTGTTTTTTTTATGATTGGTTTAATAGGCCTTACTATGCCCGGATTTTGCCAGTCAGAGATATCAGGTAAAATTGTTGATGAAAAGAATGTAGCAATTCCAGGTGCTCAGATTCTAGTTTACGAATCATTCAGAGGAGCCATCTCTGATGCATCCGGTGAGTTCAGTATAGCAAGGCTCAATAGCGGATCTGTAAAATTAGAAGTCCATCATTTGGGATATGCCGAAAGCCAACAGTATTTTGATCTTAATCGAGATACGAGTTTGTTAATTGTTCTGAAGATGCGGACTTTAGTAAGTGATGAGATAGTTGTTTTGGGTACACGGGCAAGTCGAAAAGATCCTGTAAGCTACACCTCTGTCACCCGGGAAGAGTTGAATGAGTCTAACGGAATTCAGGATATTCCGTATCTAATTTCTATGACTCCATCGGTTGTTCAAACTTCTGATGCCGGTAATGGAATAGGGTATTCCGGTTTGAGAATAAGAGGAACAGATCCGAGTCGTACTAATGTTACAATCAATGGGATACCATACAATGATAGTGAATCTCATGATGTGTACTGGGTAAATATTCCTGATGTTGTTTCATCGGTAGAGAGTATCCAGATCCAACGTGGCGTTGGTACATCAACCAACGGAGCAGGTGTATTTGGAGCAAATATCAATATTCAGACAAATCAGTTAAATCCTGAGCCTTATGCCCGAGTCCAGGCTACTGTGGGATCATATAACACTCATAAAGCCAGCGTTCAGGCAGGTACCGGTTTATTGAATAATCAGTTTTCATTTGATATGAGATTGTCAGATATTCATTCTGATGGATATATTGACAGAGCATTCTCCGATCTAAGTTCATGGTATGCATCTGCCGGATGGTACAAAAAAAAGAGTCTGCTGAAGGCTACAGTTTTTTCAGGTAAAGAGATAACATACCAGGCCTGGGGTGGGGTACCTGGTGACTCTTTGTTAAATAACCGGCGTTATAACCCTTACACTTATGAGAACGAAGTGGATGATTATCAACAGACACATTATCAATTACACTGGTCATATGCATTAAATACAAGTTTAAATTGGAATCTTGCACTTCATTATACAAGTGGTTCTGGTTTTTATGAGCAATTTAAGGAAGGGGAGGACCTTGAAGATTATCTCCTGAAACCGCTATCAATCGGAGGTGTAAGCATTACTGAAACAGATCTCATTAGACGCAAATGGCTGGATAATGATTTTTTTGGAGCTGTTTACTCGATTAACTATTCAAAAGATCGTCTTGATGTTACTCTGGGTGGAGGAAGTAATAGCTATATAGGTGATCATTTTGGTAAAATTATTTGGGCACAATATTCATCAAATGGAGGGATCGATCATGAATGGTACAGATCAAGAGGAAAGAAGACTGACCATAGTATCTATTTGCGATCAAACTACGGTTTGAGTAAAAACCTTTTTCTTTTTGGAGATATACAATATCGATTAATTAACTATGGCATTGAAGGATTTGATGATGACCTTCGAAACATTAATCAGGATCACCTATATAACTTTGTTAATCCAAAAGCTGGTTGGAAATGGATGTTACCAAAAGAGCAACAGTTATTTGGATCATTGTCGCTGGCCAGCAGGGAACCGAAAAGAAGTAATTACACTGATGCCTCTCCTGATCAGGAAATATTGCCAGAGAATCTTATAGATACTGAAGTCGGATATGAGAAAAGATTTAATGCAGCATTATTATCTGTAAATACCTATTTGATGTATTACCAGGACCAATTAGTTTATACTGGTGAGATCAATGATGTGGGAGCTCCTGTAATGATGAATGTTCATGAATCATACCGAGCCGGAATAGAGATGTCTTTCGCTTGGAAGATTTCTGATAATCTCGATTGGCAAATTAATTCTACTGTGAGCAAGAATAAAATCCTGGACTTTATTGAGTATGTCGATGATTGGGATACATGGAGTCAAAGAAGTAATTTTCTGGGCACTACTGACCTTGCAATGTCTCCATCGCTGATACTGAATCATACGCTTGCCTGGGAACCAATTGAGAATCTTAAATTGAGATGGGAGTCAAAATATGTAAGTAAACAGTACATTGACAATACATCAAGTGATTCTCGCTCAATTGATCCCTACTGGATTAATAATCTGTCAGCACAATGGTCAATAGAAATTGCAGGAATTGGCGATCTTTCATTTTTCATACAGTGCCTGAATGTATTAAATGAAGAATATGAAAGTCATGCCTGGGTGTACAACTATTACTCTGGTGGTAATCGAGCTTTGATTAACGGTTACTATCCTCAGGCAGATAGACACTTTCTCCTGGGTATAATTCTGGATTTTTGATGATTAAATTCAACTAAAACCAGAATCCAAAACTGAATATAGCGCCAACATGACGTACCATTACATTATAGCCGGTATCCGGATTTAGCATTAAAGTGGTGCCTGCTTGTGCGCCCACATGGACGCTAAGAACACTATTGAACAGAAAAGCAAAACCGATCTCTCCGGCTGCTGTAATCGAATTGAATTGATCGAGTTTATGATTTGTGACCGCCACGTGAGGGCCGGCATAAAATCCGCGATGTCCTTCTTCAGAATTCTTTTTCGAAAAATGATATGGGACTGTTAATCCTGCACCTAAATGTGATATGGCTGCTGGAAATTCAGGTCTTAACTGGAGATTTGCAATAGGGCTCAGACGTATGCTCCACTTGTTATCAATTGCATATTCGAAGATAAGAGGAAAGATATTAACATCAATAGTGTTACGGTATTCATCGAAGGGTTCAACTGTAACTGCAGGCTGTATTCCTATATAGAAACTGATGGGTCGGATTTTCTGTGAATCCTGAGAGAAGGATGCTGCAGATACTGTTAGTATTAATAATACTGATAATCCTAGGTTTTTATATTGGGCATTTTTCATATTCATAGTTATTATTTACTAAAAATCTTTACGAGTTCAGGTTCAATTTTTTGAGACCAAAGCTCATATCCTTTTGGAGCCAGATGAATATTATCAGTACGCATTAATTCATAATTCAGACTTCCGTCATCATTAATAAAGGGTTTATCTATACAATAATATGATACGCCTATGTGAACTCCTAATTTTCTGATCTGTTTGTGCACCGCAAGGAATTGCTTTCGCAATGGATCAGCACTATCTTTTCCGGCAGGTAAAGGGCCTAAAAGCAGTATTTTGGCTGATGGCAGCTTCTTACGTAATTTCTTTATAATTAAAGTAATTCCAGCAGCAATTTCTGTTGCTGTATTGCCTCTGAAATTATTTACCCCGATTGTAAGTACAATGGCTTTTGGCTTAATTTTATCAAAATTGCCATTCTCAATTCGCCATAAGATATGCTGGGTACGGTCACCTGAGATTCCAAAATTTGCAGCATTTCGCGGTGAGTATAATGAATCCCACAGATCTTTGACAGGTGCCCAAACTTCACGACCTTCTCCTCCCCATGACTGAGTAATCGAATTACCCAGAAAAACTAAATCAACCTGTCTGTCATCTCCAATTTGGTTTATTGCATCATGCTGTGAGAACCAGTCTTTTCCTTCTCCCCATCCTGCTGATGCTCCTCTGTATTCAGGACTGGGGACAGGGTGAATAGCTGTGTTAAAACCAGTGCCATGATTAGCAGATGTTTTATGGAATAGTTTAATGTAGATTTCTTCAACCATCATTTCAGCACCCAATGGGTCAGGATGTACATGATCGGGAAAGAAACGACCCTGATTTAAACAGGTCGAATACAAATCAACTAAGTCACAATGAGTTGAGTTCGCAATTTCTTTTACCATTGGCAGGATCTCATCCCGCACCACTGCTCTGCTGATTCCCCATTTCTCCTCTGTGAAAACAGGTACAGGTGTTGCAATCAATATTCTCGGCCGACTTGGCAGACTCTTGAATATGGAGATTAACTCCTTGTAATTGCTACTGAATTCCTCAGCATACGACCAGTTAACCGGCTTACTGTCATTTGTGCCTAATTTAATAATGACAATATCCGGCAGGAAATCTTTGGCATTAGTAAAAGCTTGTTGATCCCAATATGGTTTGTTTCCATTTTTTAATAATGTTGCACCGCTGACGCCAAAATTCTTTACGTCATAATTTTTCCCAAGCCAAAACTGTAATTGTGCCGGGTATGATTGTTTATCGCGATTCTGTAATCCGCTTCCATAGGTAATGGAATTACCTATGCAGGCTACCTTAATGATTTGTGATTGTGCTGATATTGAGACACTGAAGAGCAGTGCCAGTACGATTAGCTTTATCCTTCCCATTTCTTCCAACTTTGAAGCGCAAGATAGCCCAAATTCCTAAACTCAATCAGGTCTTGAAGTAATTATTCAGGAAGAAATTCATGAGTGGTCGACAGTAACGTGCAATGAAAGCATATAGCTTTCCATAAGCTGAGATTACTTGTCGATTTCTTCTGTATTTCATCATATTGATGATCTTGCGTGCAATCTTCTCCTGAGGTTGTTGAATTCTCGTTGGCCTGGGAGGCATCAGGGTTGTTTTACCGTTTAGATCGATCAAAGTTTTCTCTGCATCATTTTTAACAAAGCAGATGTGCATTAATCCGAAATGAATACCTGAGCGTCTTTTTTCAAATCTCATTGACTGCCAGAACGCTGTTAATGCCATTTTGCCACTACAATAGGCACTAAAGCGGGGCATGCCATATAAACCAGCTAATGAAGAGATAAAAACTACACTTCCTCCGACCTTTTCCAAATGTGACAGTGATACCTTAACCGGATAAATACTACCATATAAATGACTATCAAAAACCAGTTTGAAAGCCTTTGGATCAGTATCTTCAAAATTTGATTCCATTGTAAGACCGGCATTAGCTATCAGTCCATCTAATTGACCATAATTTGAGATGATTTGATCAATCATACTTTGACATTCGTCAATACTGGTAACATCAGCTGCAATTGCCAGACATGATAATCCTTGAGAATCAAATTCCTCCTTTGTTTTTTGAAGTCGGTCAGAGTTCTTGCCATTGATTACGACTCTGGCTCCTTGCTTTGCCAATTCAAATGCGGTTGCTTTACCAATTCCTCTGGACGAACCAGTAACAAGAATAACTTTTCCTTGAACAGATTTCATTGTTTAAATAGTCAGTATACAAATATATCAAAAAAAAAAAAGGCGCCTATTGGCACCTTTTTTTTATTTCATATTTTGTTTAAGTCAACTATTCATTGCACTTAAGCTCAGTATCAATCTCGTACTGAGCATTTGCTTTAAACTGACCGTACAGGGCATTATTAAATGCAGTGCAGGCAGAATTTTTATCTCCTTTACCTTTGTAGGCAAGTCCCAGATTGAAATAATGCTTAGCTTTTTTCTCCGGATCATCCTTCTCATAATTCAATCCATTATTGGAAGCTTCAATAGCTTTGTCCCATTGCTTTTGCTCAATGTTAGCAGTTCCGATATAGAAATAAATATCTGCATTTTTGCTATTATATTTCAATGCTTTTTCTAATAAAGCAATTCCTTCGGCAGGTTTTCCATCAGTTACAGCTTTTGCTCCGGCAGATAGAAAGGTACTTGTTCCTGCATTTTTAATTTTATTCAGATGATTATTATCCCTTGAATTCTTAGCAGCTACTAATCCTTTATCCATGCTGCTTTCAAATTCGGCCAGATTTTTTTGCTTCTTATATGTAAGCCCCATATAGTAATAAGCTTTTGCATAATCAGGATTAATACTGATAGCCTTTTGAAATGAGCTCATAGCATCAACAAAATTGTTTCTCTTGTATAAGCCCCCTCCAATAACGTAATGAAGTTGCGGTAACATGGATTTTGCTTTATCTCCTGCCAGTTCATTATTGTATTCATCAGCAACCTTCAACGCCTCCTCAAAAGCTGAAATTGCATCTGGATATTTCTTCGCTTTAACAAGTTGGTTACCTGCATTAACGTACAATTCGGGCAGTTTTAACTCAGCACGCATACGGATATCATCAGCATCTTCCCCAATTTGCCCGCATATGTCTAAACACTCCTTTACCGATGTGATAGCTGTTTCAACATCCGATGTTTGCATTTCAAGTGCTTTGTTAAAAGCTTCTCTTGCTTTATTGATATCTTGAGCCTGAACAGCTCCACTTAGACCGATTAGTAAAAAAGACAGTCCGAGGGTACGTAACATTACCTTACCATTCATAATTTTCAAGCTTTTCTAATTCAATTAATTAACAAATTCTTTTTTCAGCGTGTAAAGATAGAAAGATTCATTAAAAGTCAAGTAGTTAATATCAATCGCATCAACGTATATATGAAAAATTTGTATATATGTGAATATATGCATTCGTTGAATATCAGTCACCAATCTCTTTAAGGATTTTATCAACCTCAGATTCAGCACTGTGAAGTTTACTTTTACAAGTCTTGATTAGTTCAGTTACCCTGCGTAATTTGCCAGCTAACTCATCCACATCTAACTCCTGATTTTCTATTTTCCCAAGTATGGTTTCAATCTCCTTTATAGCAGCTGTATAGCTAATTTCTTTTTTATCCATTTCGGTGCTTATTTCAATATTATTATCACTATTATTTGACAGATTTCAATCTTGAAAAGCTTATTCAAGTAGCCTTGATTTGAAAGATCCCTTGTAAACCCGGGTTTCAATTGTTTCTCCAATATCTATTTCTGAAGGATCTTTAATAGCCTTACCTTTATAATAACTAACTGAATAACCCTTTTTGAGTATATTATCAGGATTGGCAAATTGTGCATCTTTACTCAATACCTGAAGCCTATTGTTCTCTTTTTCAAACCTTCTTTGCATTGCGCTTTCAACCATGTAAAGCATTTTCTCCTGATAAGATTGCGATCTGTTTAAAAACTGGTACGATCCAAGAGTAAGGGAGTCACCAAGCCTGTTGAGACTAAAATTCAATTGCTGGAGATATTGCTTTGTTGCGGCTTCGGTTTGTAAAAGATCTTCTCGCAACAATGATTCTGCCTGCTCCATGTATAACTTTGTGCTGGCATTAATTCCTTCTGAAAGGTCTTTAAGCCTCTGCTTTTCAACAACAAGAAGGCTTTTGGATTCACTACTGATTTTCTCATTTAACCAGTCGAGCTCCGATTCAAACTCAATTCCAAATTCCAGTAAGTAAGAGGCAACTGCCGTCGGTGTTTTACATCTGGTATGAGCAACATAATCAATAACCGGATCATCCTTCTCATGGCCAATCCCGGTAATAACAGGTAGTGGAAATTGGGCGATATAATATGCCAGATCAAAATCATCAAAATGGCTCAGATCAGTTTTTGATCCACCACCTCTGATTACAACCACCACATCAAATAATCTTTCATGCTCTGCCACTTTGTCAAGCGCAGCCATGATAGAAAGTGGTACCGAAGATCCTTGCATAGTGGCAGGGAAAAGTTTAAGGTAGTAATGAATCTTGTTCTTGTTTTGCTGCATTTGATTGGTAAAATCCTCGTAACCAGCTGCAGATAGTGAGGAAATTATCGCTATCCTTTGAGGGACAACCGGGAAAGGCAATTCCTTATTCATATCCATGATACCGGTTGCCTCCAGCTTTCTCATGGTCTCCAATCGCTTTCTTGCCAGATCACCCAGCGTGTAATTAGGATCAATCTCCCGGATATTGAGACTTATTCCATAAACTTCATGATAATCAACATGCGCTCTAACCAGTACTTTTATTCCTTCGGATAAGCATTGACCGGTGGAGGTTTCAAAATGAGCTTTAATTCGTCTGAATGCTGAAGCCCAGATCGTAGCTCTGACCGAGGCCTGGATGCTATCTGTGTTAGCTCCTTTTTCAATCAATTCTATGTAACAATGACCACTGTAATGCTCATTATACTGATTAATCTCAGCACGCACCCACACAGGAGCCATAAAACCCTTATGCAGACAAGATTTGATCTGACTGTTTAATTCAAGCAGGCTGACAGAGGAACTGTTTTCCATTATCCGTTTTTTTTAATTCATTTATCTACCCTTCTGACAATATGGTTTAAGAAATAGTTAGGCTTGGTTCATCAATTAGTTTGATGAATTACTATCGCTTCATAATGATTTGTCTGGCTAATAATTCTAAGTAGATAAGTGCCTGATGCTAAATCATTAAACTCGGTCAGACGAATATGATTGAAATTAACATACCCGGGCACATAAGATTTCTCGAATACAATACGACCATGAAGATCGACTATTTGCAAATCAAATGGGCTCGGACTTTGTGAATAGAAATCAATATTCAAATGCGTGATGAAAGGATTTGGAAAAGTACGGATTATGGTCTCACTTTTAATTGCTGAGGAATCAATTCCCTGAATCAGAAAAAATGCTTTACTAAGATCTGGAATTCCGTATCCTAACAAGGAGTCTGGCGAATTTGCCTGTGAAGCGCTGGATTCAAGTGCTTTGATAATCTCCATATTGGTAAGCGACTTATTCGACTGCCATAAACAGGCAGCAATTCCACTAATTACAGGTGTGCTATAGGAGGTTCCTGTCCCAAAGATGATTGTACCACTACTTGCTGCTATTGCAGTACCATCCCCCTGGGCTGTAAGATTTGGTTTAATTCGGCCATCATAGCTGGGGCCGGTTGAGCTGAATGCTGAATAATTCCCCTGAGAGTCAACTGAACCAACTGTCAATACACTGTCACCGTCAGCAGGGGCGCCAATATAATGCCAGTTTTTGTTTCCTTCATTTGCAGCAGAAGTGATTACTAATATTCCCTTTGAGGCAGCTATATCAGCCCCTTGCGTTATTCGTGTCGTATTACCGTCAAGATCTGAATAACTATGATCCATGGATGGATTTGTAAATGTTGTGTAAGACAATGATGATGTGATCAGGTCAGCACCAACGCTATCGGCAAATTCAGCTCCTGACACCCAATGATCTTCTTCGATAAGGAATTCTGAGGCACCATCTTCTGTTCTGAGCAGATAAAAACTTGCCTTAGGGGCAGTGCCGACGAGTGACCCTGGTATGTTTGCACCCATTGTAGATAAAACCTGGCTTCCATGGCTATGTTTGTTAAATTCAACCGGACCATTAATGACAAAATCCCAGGTGCCCAGTATTTGATTGTTTTGCCAAAGACTGTCGAAAGCAGGATTAATATCAGTATTTGAGAAGCCACCATCTAAAACGGCAATAACCATTCCCTGTCCGTGAAATCCCTGGTTATGCAATATATGACCGTTTAACATCCCTATTTGATTAGTGCCATATCCGTAATCAAAAAGCGTAGTGTCAGTTGTTGTATCTGTTGATAAACCTGCCAGCGACTTAAATTCAATCCATTTATTACGGGGATAACGGGCTGGTAATGCCTTGACTGTTTTTATTGATCTGACGAAATCAAGGTTCCTGATTTGGTCTAATACTATCGTGTCCTGTGTAAAAATAGAAATACCATTGAACCATTTTGACCGGTTTAATATTGTTACTCCAAGCTCTTGAATGGTGTCTACATATTGAGGATTTACCGGTAAGTCTTGTTCTGTTACTGCAATTTCGTACCGTCTTCGTCGATCAATAGAGCGATAACTCAGATATTCATCAGGCTGATCAATAGAGAAAGGACTGTTCGCTTTATCTGTAAACTGGACCCAATATTTGTTTGGTGCTGTTTGTGCAAACAAGACTCCTCCAAAACAAATAAGGATGAGCATAATTAAATATTTCATTTTCCTGATTATTACTTTCTAAAATAACTGACTGGATCTTGCAAATAATGCCTGGGGTCCTTTAGCTGAGTTCTGTTATTATCATATCTTTTAAAATTCTCTTCTTGCTCTTTCGTTAATACTTCCGGATTTAGTAGTACTCCATTCCGGTATGATAACTGATAATTGAGAGAGCCGTCAGTTCTGAAATATGACCACTTGCCGACTCTTAAGTTGTTAGAAAATTGTCCTTTAATCTCAATTTCGCCATTACTATAGAATACCTTATAAGAGCCATCCATTCTACCTGCAAAATAGTTAATTTCTCCTTGCTTTATCCCATTCTGATTGAAAAGGATTTGAAGTCCCTCCAGACGACTATTTTCCCAATTGGTTTTTTCCTGGATTATACCATTAATGTAATAGCGGCAAGAGATACCATTTAGCATATCGTTTTCATAAGTGGTAGTAAAAACCACATTTTCCCTGGTGCCAAAAAATCGCCACTCTCCATTCTTCTTCTGATCCTGATAATACCCTGCAGCTCGTACAAATCCAGCTGTGTCATACAACTGAGCTGAAACCCTTGATTCATCATTATTCCGGCGTAGGATTGCTTTTACAGATCCATTTTCATAATATCTTGTCATTTCACCCACTATGTTGCCCTGATGGAATCGACCTTCATATCTTTTTATTCCATCAGGATAAAGACCAATCCAATATCCAGTTCTTAATCCCTGGCTGTCGACTTGATTGACCGTGTCTTTTTGTCCGATGACAAAAGAACTTGTACATAACAGCATTAGAAAAATAAGTGTTCTTCTCATCATCTTTATTACGTAAAAATAAAAAAATGGTTGCAGGACTGGCCCACAACCATTTCAACAAACTTAACCTAAAACCCTACGCCTAATAGGGACCTTAAAAGGTTTGGCAAATGTACTTTTTCCCTGAATAATCCGCAACCCAATTTCTGTTTGATTGCTCCGGATCTTCTTCATATGATGCTATTAGCCTGAAATTAACAAGCTTAGTTTTTCTACATCGAAGGGAATGAAAGTAGCACTCTATTAGTTAATTATCTTTAATTTCTTCAAAGTCTACGTCGGTAACCTCTTGATCATTAGAGCCTGATGAACCACCTGGCTGCTGGTTTGCTTGTCCCTGTCCTGGTCCTGGTCCTTGGTTAGGTCCGGCCCCTTCTTGACCTTGTTTGTACATTTCCTCTGAAGCTGCCTGGAAAATCTGATTCAACTCATTGCTGGTCTGCTCAATAGCATCCAAATCTTTGTTTTTATGAGCTTCCTTTAACTTAGCAAGAGCATCTTCAATCGGCTTTTTCTTATCTGCAGGTAATTTATCACCGAATTCCTTGAGTTGCTTTTCTGTCTGGAATATCAATCCATCAGCGGCATTTAATTTGTCAATAGTATCGCGTTGCTTTTTATCTTCTTCAGCAAACTTCTCAGCATCTTCCTTCATTCTGCTTATTTCTTCATCGCTTAGTCCGGAGGAAGCTTCAATCCTGATATTTTGCTCTTTACCTGTTCCTTTATCTTTAGCAGAGACATTCAGTATACCGTTTGCGTCAATATCAAATGTTACTTCAATCTGAGGAATTCCTCTCGGTGAGGGTGGTATGCCATCAAGATGGAATCGTCCGATAGTTTTATTATGAGTAGCCATGGGACGCTCTCCCTGTAGAACATGAATCTCTACGGATGGTTGATTGTCAGCCGCTGTCGTGAAGGTCTCAGTTTTTTTGGATGGGATAGTTGTATTTGATTCAATAAGTTTTGTCATTACACTACCTAAAGTCTCAATTCCAAAAGAAAGTGGGGTTACGTCAAGAAGAAGTACATCTTTTACTTCCCCGGTTAGAACACCTCCCTGAATAGCAGCTCCTACAGCAACTACTTCATCAGGATTTACTCCTTTAGATGGAGCTTTTCCAAAGAAATCAGCAACTACTTTTTGAATAGCCGGTATTCTTGTAGATCCACCAACTAAAATAACTTCGTCAATCTCATTTGCTGATATGCCAGCATCTTTAATTGCTTTCTTACAAGGTTCAATAGTAGCTTGAATTAAGCTATCTGAGAGATTCTCAAATTTTGCACGACTTAATGATCTTACCAGGTGCTTAGGTACACCATCAACTGGCATGATGTAAGGTAAATTGATCTCAGTTGAAGAAGAGCTTGATAATTCGATTTTAGCTTTTTCAGCAGCTTCTTTGAGCCTTTGAAGAGCCATTGGATCTTTTCTTAAGTCAATTCCTTCGTCACTTTTGAACTCATCGGCCAACCAGTCGATAATAGTCTGGTCAAAATCATCACCACCCAAATGGGTGTCTCCGTTGGTTGACTTAACTTCAAAAACACCATCACCTAATTCCAAAACTGATATATCAAATGTACCACCTCCCAGGTCAAAAACGGCAACTGTCATGTCTTTACCTTTCTTGTCAAGGCCATATGCAAGTGATGCGGCAGTTGGTTCGTTAATAATCCGTCGAACATTCAGCCCGGCAATTTCACCAGCTTCCTTTGTGGCCTGCCTTTGAGAATCATTGAAATAGGCAGGTACAGTTACAACTGCATCCGTAACTTCCTGACCAAGGTAATCTTCAGCTGTTTTCTTCATCTTTTGAAGTACCATTGCTGAGATTTCCTGTGGTGAATATTTGCGATCTTCAATAACCACTCTGGGAGTGTTGTTTTCACCTTTAACTACTTTATAAGGAACACGGTTTACCTCTTTTTGAACATTGTCAAAGCTCTCGCCCATGAATCGCTTAATGGAGTATACTGTTCGAACTGGATTTGTAATTGCCTGTCTTTTAGCAGGATCTCCAACTTTGCGCTCTCCATTATCAATAAATGCAACCACAGAAGGTGTAGTTCGTTTCCCTTCACTGTTAGGAATAACAACCGGCTCACTACCTTCCATTACTGATACACAAGAGTTAGTTGTTCCTAGATCGATTCCAATAATTTTACTCATTGTTATGCTGTTTTAATATTTTCAAATTGTTTCAGCTGATGTTCAATCATTGTGCCAAGGACGATTTTGGGATCACCCATGAAAAATTGACACAAAATTTGGGGCAGAATTGAGAAACAAAGGACAAAATGGCAATATTTGAGAAACTTCTGCCTTCTGCCCCGACCTTACTTTACCTTACCTTAGCTTACTTTATGTAATAATCATCATTACTGTCAACAAAGCCCAGGCCCTTTGTTATTTCACCAAATGACAGGGAATCAATTGAGGCATATGTCATGGCTTTGCCTTTTATTTCTTGTTCGTACCGAGCTGATAAAAGGCCGATACCATTAGAAATGTTAGTGTAAACTGGTCTTTCAGTAACAATACTGCTATTTGGATTTGTAACATCCATATATGTATATAGCTCTTCACCTCCGACAGTAAATATTAAATCAATGGCTTTTTTGGTAGCAATCCTTTTAATGCCTTTTTGAGGAGATGCAAACTTTGCGCTAATCCATTTATAAAAGTTTTCATGCAGAATCTGTGTATCCATTTTTTTGCCCCCCTTTGCATGCTCAGAAACAAAGTGTGAAATATTCCATGTCATACTTTTAGTAATAGTATCGAGCCCTAACACCTCCAAATAATTAAATCTAAGTTGCAGGAAGTAAATCCGGGCATAGGGGGCTGACATCCATTCCACATTAAGATAATTATTATAGGCTGAGAATGCTATAGTTGGGCGTGTAAACTCGGGCTTAATTATTCTGATACCATCAACAAGATGGGTTTGAGCTGTAATGAGAGAATCACCATCAGGTATTCGGATGTTGAGTTTATAAACACTGTTTCCGTTTAATGAAGCTTTGGCAGCATAAATTGGATTTTTATGGTATGCAAAGATTCCAGAGTCTCTTCGTATCGTGTCTATGAGATCAAATGGAATAGTGGATCTGTATTCCCGGTCGTACCACTCTTCAAGATATACCTCAGCGTGATTATAATATATACTGTCTGATTCCCGGGCCATAACGAATGCGTTTTCATGTCCGGCAAATGATCTTTCCAGCCTGACAAAATGAACGCTGTCATTTTGATTCAAAATGCAATAAACCACAGGCATCTCTCTTGATGGTGTGAGTAGTTCAATATCATTGTCACAACCCGGCATGCAAACAAGTATAAGCAATACTATCAGGCTTAGTTTTATATACATGTTTTTTCCCATATGTCAGCATCCTTAAAACTCAACAAAACAATGAAAAAAGAATTCGTAGTTTTGTTGAGCGTAAAAATAGTGAAAACAGCCTGATTATATAAAAAATACATCATGTCAATTCATAAACAAGTAAGACGAGTCACTACTCATGTATTATATGAAATGAAAGTGCGTGGGGAAAAAATCGCAATGTTGACAGCTTATGATTATTCTATTGCCAGGATTCTGGACTCTACGGCTATCGATATCGTTCTGGTTGGAGACTCGGCTTCTAATGTGATGGCTGGATATGAAACAACCTTACCGATTACTCTTAATCAGATGATTTATCATGCTGAATCAGTGGTAAGGGCCATAAGTCGGGCCTTGGTTATTGTGGATCTTCCTTTTGGGACTTATCAGGGTAACTCAAAAGAAGCACTTACATCAGCAATCCGTATCATGAAGGAGACCGGTGCTGCAGGTATTAAAATGGAGGGGGGAAGGGAAATACTGGAGTCGATAAATAGAATATTATCCGCCGGAATACCTGTAATGGGACATCTGGGACTAACCCCTCAATCAATTCACAAATTTGGTACTTATGTTGTCAGAGCTAAAGAAAAAGATGAGGCTGATAAACTGATTGAAGATGCCAGATTGCTTGAGGAAGCCGGCTGTTTTGGGCTGGTGTTAGAGAAAATCCCAGCAGGACTGGCAGCTCAGGTTACCTCGGAAATTAAAATACCTACCATTGGTATTGGAGCTGGTTCAGAAGTTGATGGACAAGTACTTGTCTTACATGATATGCTGGGTATTACGCAGGATTTCTCACCCAGATTTCTCAGAAGGTATCACAATTTATTTGCAGAAATTAACGGAGCTGTTTCATCCTATATTGACGATGTTAAAAGCTTAGATTTTCCAAACGAAAAGGAGCAATACTAATATGCAGGTTCTTTACGAAGACAATCATATCATAGCTGTCAATAAGTATATTGGTGAGCTGGTACAGGGTGACAGAACTGGAGACCCAACTCTTGACAGCTCAGTAAAAGAATACATTAAGAAGAAATACAATAAACCCGGGGATGTTTTTTTGGGAGTCGTTCATCGTTTGGATCGTCCGGTTAGTGGGGTTGTCATTTTTGCACGGACCAGTAAGGCATTAACCCGGCTTAATAAATTATTTCAAGAGCATGAAATAATTAAAACCTATTGGGCTGTTGTACGCCACCGTCCACCTATGGAAGAAGGGGAGCTGGTTAATTATCTGACAAGAAATGCAGAGAAAAACAAAACATATATTGCTCAGAAAGCGCGGAAAGGGGCCAAAGAGGCAAAACTGAGCTATCGACTGATGGGTGTAACCAATAATTTTTATTTATTGGAGATTGATTTGCATACCGGTAGGCATCATCAGATAAGAAGTCAGCTAGCACATATTAATTGTCCGATCAAAGGTGACCTGAAATATGGCTTTGCCAGATCAAATAAGGATGGCGGCATCCATCTTCATGCCAGAAAACTTCAATTTGTTCACCCGGTAACTAAAGAAAAGATAAGTATTACAGCATCACCTCCTCAGGATAATCTATGGCAGGAGTTCATCGATCAGGTTAATGGCTAAAAGAGAATTTCAAGGGTAGGAGCACATTCATTGATTGAATCATATGAGTGGTTTTTGCTCCAACCATCCAGATTTCCATTTCTTCACCATATCTTTCTTCGGTTTCCATCATTACCTGACGGCAGGCACCGCACGGATATACAGGCATATCAATCAGCTTACCATCAGAACAGGCGACCAGAACCATTATTTTGACAGCAGTTTCCGGATAATTGCCATTGGCAAAAAACAACAATGATCGCTCAGCACAAATGCCTGACGGATAAGCCTTGTTTTCCTGATTATTTGCACAAAGTCTTTGTCCGTCAGATAGCTCTACAGCAGCACCAACCTGAAATTCAGAATAAGGAGAATAGGCTTTCTTTGCGACCTCCAGCGCCATATGGATCATCTCCTGAATGTTAGCAGGTAGCTCTGAAATTGAACTAAATTCTACATATTCCAGCCGTATTTCCTTTTTTATCATGATAATTGCTTTTGCCAAAAATACAAAAAAAGAAGATTTAAGATTCCTTTTAAAAAATCATTACTTTTAATCCGCGTTATAAGGACACAAAGAAGTGAAATCGAATGAATCGAAAATTATTTTTCCTGTTGAACTATTTCTTTCTCGCACTGCTATTTTGTCAAACTTCATATGGGCAAATTGAATCATCCACAAATACCATCCGGCAGGATTATATTGAAAAATATACTAGCTTGACTGTTAAGGAGATGAAGAAGAGTGGAATTCCTGCTAGTATAATAATGGCACAGGCCTTACTTGAATCTGATAATGGTGAAAGCGAACTTGCTCTGACTGCCAATAATCATTTTGGTATCAAATGCCATCAAACCTGGACTGGTAATAGGTTTTATTATGATGATGATCAGCTTGATGACTGTTTCAGAGCATATCGAAATGTTTTTGAGTCGTACAGGGATCATTCCTTATTTCTGATGAACAGAGCCAGATATCATTTTCTTTTTGATCTCGATCCCAATGACTACAGGGCCTGGGCTAAAGGATTAAAAATGGCAGGATATGCAACCAATCCAAGATACGCTGACATGCTCATTAAGATTATTGATGAAAATGAACTTTATCGTCTTGACAGGCGTATTCCTGGTTTTGCCTCACGGAATTCCACTGTTGAAGCTGAAGAATACACTCCTGAATTCCCAGCAACTATACCATCACAAGTTATACATACTCGTAACCGTATTAAGTATGTTTTAGCTGGTCAGGATGACACTGTTGAAGAGCTTACACGTGAATATCGGAAGCTGAAGTGGGAAATCAGAAAATATAATGAAATTCCTCGTCGCGGACAGTTTACCCCCGGACAGGTGGTTTACCTTCAGCCGAAACGGAATAAAGCAGCCAGAGCTTATGATTTTCATTATGCTAAATCAGGAGAATCATGGTATGCGATATCTCAACATTATGGCGTAAAGCTCAAGAAGTTGTATAAAATGAATTTGATTACTCCGGGCACACCTATTATTAACGGACAGATGATATTTCTGCGATCGAAACGACCTGAGAATAAATTTGGGGAATTTACTGAGCAGAATTAATTGTTCCTCTGAACCCTCTTAAAAACTCTTCTGCGGATAGACTTTTTTTACCTTCGGGTTGGAGTTTAAGAATATCGAGATACGCATCTGCACATTTAATTCTCAGGTGCTTATTGTCAGAAATACAAATAGTACCCGGCTTATCCTTGTCATCTTTCGTACCTGGACTACAGGTGTAAATCTTTGCTAAAAAAATCTCGTTCTGAGACTTAGAGAAAATTGTCCATGCTCCTGGATAAGGTGACAGGCCACGAATCAGATTATGTACATTTTGAACTGGTTGATTCCAGTCAATTCGACTGTCAGCTTTTTTCAGCTTTGGAGCTTCCTTTAATAATTCCCCTTCCTTCATTATTGATTGTGGACGGGATGAGATATTCTGTTTAAAAAGTTTTTCAAGAGTTTTCGTAATCAACTGAGCTCCTGTCTCCATAAGAATATCATGTAATCGACCTGCATTCATATTCTCGTCAATAGCCACTTCTTGCTGGAGCAATAAATGGCCAGTATCGATTTTCTCATTAATGAAGAAAGTGCTTACTCCGGTACAGGTTTCACCATTTATGATTGCCCAGTTTATCGGAGCTGCTCCCCTATACTGAGGCAGGAGCGATGCATGAAGATTTATAGTGCCCATATTTGGCATAGACCATACCACCTCAGGCAACATTCTGAATGCTACAACAATAATGAGATCAGGGTTCAATTGTCTCAAGGAATCTAAAAACTCAGGATCTCTTAGTTTAATTGGTTGAAGAACAGGAAGTTTTAATTCCAGAGCTAATCTTTTGACGGCTGATTGATTGATTTTTTGCCCCCTGCCGGATGGTCGGTCTGGCGCAGTCACCACAGCGACAATATTGTAATTCTGATCTGTTAAAACCCTCAGCGACTCTGCCGCAAAATCCGGTGTCCCCATGAAAACTATTCGTTTTGTAGACATTCTAAGTGGTTTTAATTTAAGATTATGGAGCAAAAGTCAAAATACAAAAGCAATATACTTTACTTTTTATTGCTGGGTATGGCATGGGGATTGTGCAGGAAATGGCCCATCTTATTTTGCTTTGTTTGCAAATAGAACTCGTTATGAGGGTTAGCTTCAATAATTAGTGGAAGATTATCAGTTATCTCTAAACCATATCCTTCCAGGCCGGCTCTTTTCTTAGGATTATTTGTCAGGAGCCTCATTTTCTTCACACCCAGGTTTCTAAGTATTTGTGCACCAACACCATAATCCCGCTCATCATCGGCAAAGCCCAGGTTCAAATTGGCTTCTACAGTATCCTGTCCTTCTTCTTGAAGTTTATAGGCTTTGATTTTATTAAATAAGCCTATCCCACGTCCTTCCTGATCCATGTACAAAATAACTCCTTTACCATCCTGATCAACTATCTCCATTGCTTTGTGTAATTGTGGGCCACAATCACAACGCAATGATCCGAAAATATCTCCTGTTACGCATGATGAGTGCACTCTGACTAAAACTTCTTCTTCAGTTGACCATTCACCTTTCACCAATGCTACATGTTCAAGTCCATTTGATTTTTGAATGAAAGGAATCAAAGAAAACTCTCCAAATTCTGTTGGTAAGGCAACAGTTTCTCCTCGCTCAATAAGACTTTCAAAATTTATCCGGTAGGCAATCAAATCCTCAATACTGATAATTGGAAGATCAAATTCTTTTGCAATTTTCATCAATTCAGGCATACGCGCCATACTGCCATCATCATTCATTATCTCCACTAATACTCCACCATGCTTAAGTCCGGCCATTCTGGAAAGATCTACGGCTGCCTCAGTATGGCCTGCACGCCTGAGTACTCCTTTGTTCATGGCCTTTAGAGGGAAGATGTGACCCGGGCGACCCAGGTCTGCAGGTATTGTATCAGGGTCAACCAGTGCCTGAATAGTTTTTGCCCTGTCGTGAGCGGAGATACCTGTAGTACAACCTTTATTCAGTAAGTCGACAGAGATCGTAAATGGAGTTGCATGTAGGGAAGTATTCTTTCCTACCATTAAGGGAAGATCTAGTTCTTCACATCTGCTCTCCGGAATTGGAGCACAAATTAAGCCACGCCCATGTGTAGCCATGAAATTAACGATCTCTGGAGTGATTAATTCAGCAGCTGCTATGAAATCCCCTTCGTTTTCACGGTCTTCATCATCAACGACAATGATGATTCCACCATTCTTAATGGCCTCAATAGCTTCTGATACAGTGCTAAGGCACTTACTGATTTCGTTTTGTTGGTTGCCAGACATTTGATTTAACTCCCTTCACAAATTGAATAAACCCGACAAACATTGCCAAATTCATCGCGCAAAAATGAGTAATAAAACGGAATAAAGAAATGTGAATTCTCAGTTTTTTTAGAAAATAATCAAAAACCGGAATTCCAAGTAAGATCAGATAAGCTGATAATAAGATCAAATAGAAGTTAGATGAGAAGCTTAAAAGTATTAAAGATATCATTGCTGTTAAGAAAAGAAAGGGGCCTAGCCAACGGATAACCTTATGTCCCCAAAATGAAAAGGCTAAGCCACTCCAGGGGGGGGACAACAGATTTCTAAATCGAAATAAGTTCTGAAAATTACCGGTGGCAATTCTAACTTTTCTTCTGAATTCTATCTTTAAATCATTCGAGACATCTTCGTAGACTAATGCTCTTGGATTATTAATAGCCTGGTATCCTTTTTCAAGAACAATCATGTTGAGAAAGAAATCATCAACAAGAAAGTTGGAGGGTACTTTTTGGTAAAGGTCTTTCCGCATCGCAAAGCATCCACCGAATGGCCCCATCATTGTTCCCCAGAGAACGCTTTCGTAATGCTTGATGGCGACTTCTCTTGAGATATAGGCTTTTTCCTGTATGGATATACCCTCAGGGCGGGCTCCTTTATTAATCATCTGGCTGTCAACCAATCCGACTTTCTGGTTTTGGAATGGAATGATTAACTCCCGGATAGTGTTTTCATCAAAGATAACGTTGGCATCACTAAGAATCAGAACGGATCCGTGTGCATGGCTAAGTAATTGATTAATTACATTTGGTTTTCCCTGTCTTACATAGAAAGGATAAAATCGGATGTTTCCTTTATGCTCCTCGACGAGGACTTCGATAATCTTGTTTGTACGGTCTGATGAACAATCTGATCCGATAAGTATTTCAAGCTTGTCAAGCGGATAGTCTGTCTTAAAAACACTGATAATTTTTTCCTCAATAACTTCTTCCTCATTGAAGGCAGAAATTAGAATTGAAACTTTTGGTAAATAAGTATCTTGATAGGATCTTCCTTGTTCTCCTCTGAATGAGGCAGCAATTTTTAAAAATACCGGAAACAATACATAACTATGAAATACCAGAGTTACACAAAGCCAAAAGAGGATTTCAAATACTATTTGCATTATCATTGAGAAAGCTTATAAAATCTCCAAGCAATTTTTTGTTATCATAATGTTCCTTCACAAAGGTATACGCATTTTGACTCATTTCCTTCATTCCTTGCGGATTTGCCTCAAGTTCAATTAAGGCAGATGCAAATGATTCTTTGGTATTGCAGATTGCGACATCTTTGTCATTTATTGCCTCAATTCCTTCAATCCCAATTGGAGTAGTTACAATAACCCGGCCTTGTGTCATGGCCTCAATTATTTTTATCCGCATTCCACTGCCTGACCACAAAGGAACAACATGAATTGGGAAACGCTGAATGAAATGCTCAGCTGAATCTACCTCTCCATGATAGTAAACACCTGAAATATCTATTTTCTTTTGGAACCAATTTGGTGCATTGCGACCTGCCAGATGAAACTCGGCATCAGGATGTTGATCCCTCACAATTGGCCATACTTCAGTGAGAAACCATATGATTCCTTCCTGGTTTGGAGCCCAGTCAAGGGCACCAAGATGAGCAACAGAAAAGACATCTGGTATTATCAGTTCAGGCAACTGGTCATCAATGTCAACACCTGTTGGAAGGGCCATTGCAGGTTTGAGATTCCCCATTCCAATAAGAACAGTTTCATCACGTTTTGTTATTGCTGACAAAAAATCATACTGATTAATATAATGTTTCTCAAATCTCTCGATACGATTTGCCAGAATATTCAGGTAAAGTTGCTTTATTCCATTGGCCTGTTTCGCAGTTCGTCGCCAGATCTCGTGCTCAATATTATGAGCCCGCATTATCACCTTTGCTGAGCTGTACCTCCTGATAGTCTTTAAATAGAGCATGGGGTACAGATTTTCAATTATAATGAAATCAAATTCTTGTTTTCGAAGCAGGCACTTCAGCTCTTCATCATATTTCGTGGATTTAAACCTTTGAGCTGTGTATGCTTGTCTGGAAAAAAGCAGATTAAATATTGCATTGATCGGTGAAATAGTTGCCGGTACAGGTACGGCAATCATTTCTATAGAAAGCTTTTTTGCGAGAGCAGTACAAAAATCCCTGGCAACAAAATGCTTTTTAGTATTCATTGCAAGGATGGTAAGCGAATGTCCGAGCTGCACAAAACCCTGACTAAGCCTGATACTGGCAATTGAACCTCCATCACGAGGTGGTAATGGAACTTTATTGCTTAGCTGCAGAATCTTCATTCCGGGATTTTAAAGATGTTTTGAAGAAGGATATGATTCTTCTTGAAAAGAAATAATACGATTCCCTGACAAGAATAGCAGAGTCTCGATTTGATTTATATGTCAGAAATACTCCTAATGGAAACAACAAAAGAGTTGAACCCCACATTCCTTCCCATACAGGAAGTATACCTCCCCGGGCATATTTCTCGCCCGCAAGAGTAATTATATGATACGAAATGAAAAACACAATAGAAACCACCACCGGAGTTCCTAAGCCTCCCTTTCTGATGATAGCCCCCAAAGGTGCACCGATGAGAAAAAATACCATACATGCAAAAGACAAAGTTAGCTTACGGTGCCATTCAATCAGGTGTCTGTTAATCCATTGTTTTCTCAGTCTGGAATTCTCTGCTGAAGTTTTTAGGTTACTATGTACGACACGAGCATATGCAAGTGCTTGAGTAATTGCGAGGGACTGATCATTTATTTGTAATTCGTTCAACAAAGAATCAGCTCTGTATCCTGCGATTGTATCTGCATAAAAATCAGGATTACTTCTAGCCTCGGTTTTTTTCTCAAAACGAAGCAATTCTCTGCTGAGTAATCCATCAGCTATTTGCTTTTTACGCCAGGTTCTTTCATCTTCAAGGGCAGCTGCAGTATCTGCCAATTGCGCCATGCTGAGCATATTGTAATGATCACGGTACATATCCTCACGTGATCTGTTTAATTCTGTTTCAGGCAGGTGAAATAGAAACTGTTGCATTGAGAAACGATCACGGCGCAGGGGTTTGTTCTTGCCAATTTTTTTATTTTTCTCTAGCTGCTCACTGTAACTGAATCCATTATGCAGACTTAAAATAAGATATGCTTTATCTTCTGTGATATTCATATATCCTGAGTCCGCAACAGTTACCGACACATTTCCTTGTTTCTGAGTATGATCATAGATCATTACATTATATAAGGTTTGCCCATCCTTGCTCCTTGAACCAATCTTGAGACTATAGCCGTCTAAACCATTATAAAACTGACCTTCTTTAATAATAAATTCAGGTCTTTGCTGCCGGATATCAAGTAATAGGGTGTAAAACTTAAGATTAGTCACCGGAACAACATAATTTGAAAACGTAAATGCTCCGACAGTCAGAAAAAGAACAAAAACGAGAAGGGGTTTCATTGTGCGAAACAGAGAGATTCCTGAAGCTTTGGTAGAGGTAAGCTCGTTATGTTCACCCAAATTGCCGAAGGTCATTATTGATGAAAGCAACACTCCAAGAATCAGGGCCAGAGGAACCAAGCGCATTGAAACATAAACCAGTAGTTCAATAATTACTTTCCAGTCAAGCCCCTTACCTACGAGTTCATCAATCCATTTCCATACAAATTGCAGCAATAGTACAATCATCGATATCCCAAAAGTCAGGATAAATGGTCCAATAAAGGACCGGATCATGTATTTATGCAATTTTTTCATTGATCAGTCCAAAGCTATTTTGCAAAACTAATCAATTTTTTCAGGTAGCTGCCGATACTATTGGTAACAGACTCCAGTCGGTCATTACTTGATAGAATAGTTAGCGTTAAACCAATTATCATCAATACTAACAAGGGACCCCAAACTCCTATTGCAACTTGAACAAGGTCAGCTTTGGCATATTTTATACCTGCAATATTTAGGATATGGTAAATTATATAGGCTATTGTTGAAATTATCACCGGACTACCAAGTCCTCCTTTTTTAAATTTTGCTCCCAAAGGTGCTCCGATCAGTAAAAAAACTAAACATGTACAAGCAAGCGCTAATCGGTTATTTCTCTCAATCATGAAGTTGTTAATCCATTTTTGTCTGTGCGACTGTTCCTCTGAGAACATTCTTATTTGTTCCTTCTGACTCCTTGCTAAGTTCACTGAATATTGTAATTCAGATTGGGTGATATTTCTGCTAATGGCAGTACTATGCTTCTTATCTGAAACATAGCTTTGTGGGGTTGAACCCATTCCCAGATGGATTAAAAATCTGTTGGCAAATTTCTTACCTTCCCACTGACGCTCATCCTTCAAGGCCAATATTGTATCACGAAGTTGTCGATTATTTAGCATAGTATATAAGGATGCCAGTGAAGAGGAATTTCGTCGCTCCAATTCACTATCCGGCAGGTTAATAATAACCTCCTGACGGTCAAAATAGTCTCGTCTGAAACCACTGGCTTTAGGAGAACCGGATTTGGGAGATAACTCAGCATAAGATGACCCCTTGATTAAGGTGAACTTCAATTGTGAATTAGCGGTAAATACTTCCATCGTACCCTTATCGGCTAAAATCAGCTTTTGATATTCATCCCTTGTACTGTGATCATAAATCATAATGCCATTTAGTACATTGCTTTCCTTATCCCTTTTATCAATATAAACTGTATATCCACTTAGACCTCCGTAAAATTGCCCCTCCGGAATTAGCACTTCAGGTTTCTTGTTTTTTATATTCTCTAGCAATGTCCTGAACTTCAGATTAGTAACAGGTATTACTTCAGATGATAGATATACACTTGAGCTGATAATTACAAGTAGTAGAATTAGCAAAGGTTTAAAAATGCGTAGCAAAGATAATCCGCTTGACTTCATTGCGGCTAATTCAGAGTGTTCGGCTAAATGACCAAAACTCATGACAGATGCGATCAGTATTCCCAATGTCAATGCTGTGGGGACTAGTCTGACGGTCAGATAACTAAATAACTCCAGAAGAATTACTCCTTCAAGGCCTTTGCCAACGAATTCATCAATATAAAGCCAAACAAAATTGAGCAGGAGAATAATCATGCTCACGACAAAGGTCAACAGGAGGTTAATTCCGAAAGTTTTTGTGATATAGATATCAAGGCGACGCAAATGAGGTCTTTTCTATAGTAAACGATCTGGTTGATAGATTATTCTTATTTCAACAGCCGAGATTTCTCTTCAGAACGCGAACTTGTTTCTCCCAAAGATCAGAAGCATCATCAGCTTCATCTTCTTCAATGCAATCGGTGATTAGCAGGGATACATCTCCTGTTAAGTCATCCTGTGTGATTTTGAATTCAAAGAAAGATTCTTCGTCTTCCTCTAGCCAACGGAATCTCGCATATTTTCCATCTTTTTGGGATATTAATTCTGCTTGTTGCTTATTATCATCCCAGAAAAAGGTATAAATATTTCCTTTAACATTCACATCATCTGCGAACCATTCGCTAAGGCCACTTGGGGTACTCAGGCGGTAAAACAATACTTTCGGTGAAGCATTCATTGGAAACTCAAGCTCGATCTTTTTATATGCAGACATATTGTGGGGTATTAAGAACTAGGTGTCAATTGCAATATAGGAAAAAAAGAATAATTATGGTCAATTACAATTATTTATTCAGGATCTGTTGAAAAACTATTATATTTGCAACCGCAAAACGCGGCGAGGTAGCTCAGCTGGTTAGAGCGTCCCGATTTTATCGGGAAGGACGGGGTTACTTTTTGCAGACGATCTTTAAAATAATGGCGAGGTAGCTCAGCTGGTTAGAGCGTCCCGATTTTATCGGGAAGGACGGGGTTACTTTTTGCAGACGATCTTTAAAATAATGGCGAGG
>Ga0209249_1001066_pt1 | contig 28661 bp, 33 predicted proteins | sample SaaInlV_200m_DNA_4_FD_184653 | JGI IMG/M metagenome (GOLD analysis project Ga0209249, IMG submission 184653) | Marine microbial communities from expanding oxygen minimum zones in the Saanich Inlet - SI037_S3LV_200m_DNA (SPAdes) (version 2) | ecosystem: Environmental > Aquatic > Marine >...
TCACATTCAAAGTATAATCTTCAGACTTTTTGATACACTTGAGCATGAAAAAGCAAAAAATGAGGAAGAATTTCTCATAGATTTATTGGAAAATAAATTTGAATGGGACGGTCGGGAATATTTAAAGGATCATATTAAAAGTATTACCAAAGAAATTTTTATAATCTATAAGTCAAAAGAGTTTTTAAAAAGTGAGTATGTTGAGCAGAAAAATACGGATCCAGTGTCAGAAACTAAGATTGAAAAGTTTAAAAAAGGGTGGCATAAATTTTGTCATAAGAACGAAACATAAAAAATATTTAAAAATAAAATTATGAGCGATAAAATAGAATTTTTTGCAAAAATAAGATGGAATGTTGATTTTATTACTGAAGAAATTGAAAAAATTCCAACTTCGCAAAAAACAAAAGATCAAGTTTTGAGTATTTGTGAAACAATCTCATCAGATGTGCTCAATAATATTGGAGAAATAGCTGATGAAGAATTGATAGCTGAAATAAAAAAGCAGCTAGCAAGATTTCATCCGCTAATTCAAAAGTTGGAAAATAATGACAATGAAAAAATGGCTTTCATGTTATTAATAACGCATGTGGCAGATATGCTCGCCTTAATTGATAAAGAAGGTCAGAAATAAAATTTCTCATCACTTATAAATTTGAAAAAGATTTTATGAATAAATTAGAAAAAGCAATTAAAATAGCACTTGAAGCACATGAAAATCAGCTAGACAAAGGCGGGAAGACATATATTCTTCATCCATTGCGACTGATGATTCAAATGCCAACGGAGGAGTTGCAAATTATTGCTGTTTTACATGATGTGGTGGAGGACAGTCATTATACTTTTGAGCATCTTATTAAAGAGGGCTTTGACGTTAAACTCATAGAAGCTTTGCAGGCGCTGACCAAAAAAGAGAATGAACGGTATGGTGATTTTATAAAGCGTGTTCAAGAAAATTCATTAGCTACCAAAGTAAAAATTGTCGACTTGAAAGACAATTCGAACTTAGATCGCATTCAAAATCCTACGAAGGATGATTTGGAACGAGTAGAAAAATATAAAAAGGCAATTGAATTTCTTCAGTTATCTTAAAATTGAAAACGAACAGGCAAAAAAAGTGACCCCCTCAAAAAATAGGAATAGTATAAATTTAGCAGAGGATAATGACTTAATCTAGTAAAAATGCTTCATCTCTCAAAAACAGATTTTAAAGAATATCTAATTTGTCCAAAGTGTCTTTGGTTGAAGAAGAAAAGACCCGATGATTATGTCAAAGGGGAGTTTTCAGCATTCTTGAAAAAGCTAATAAAAGATGGTTATGAAGTGGAGGAATATTTCAAACAGTTTTTTCCGTCTGGTGTGACCGTTTGGAGTAAAAAGGAAAAAGCGGTAGAGGAGACAAAGAAATTGATTGCAGAAAAAAAGACTATTTTTCAAGCTACTGTTGAAACAGAAGACGGAACTTTTGCTAAAATTGATATCTTAGAGTTCAATGAGAAGAAAAATAAATGGAAGCTTTATGAAGTGAAATCCGGTTCTAAAATCAAAACTGACTTGTTTCACAATCACATCAAGGACATCGCTTTTCAAAAAATTGCACTTGAAAAAGCAGGACTTGAAATTGGAAAAAATTTTTTGGTTCATCTCAATGGAGAATACAGAAGAAAGGGAGAAATTGAGCTTAAGAAATTTTTTGTTTTCAATGAAGTCTCGAGTGAGATTGATGAGATTCAGAAAGAAACGGAAGCGGAAATCTCACAGGCATTGGAGCTGTTGAAAAAAGATGATATTGATCTTAGTGGTTGCGGATGTCTCTACAAAAGCAGTGGGCAAAGATGTGACTGTTTCAAATTCTTCAATCCTCAAGTCCCCGCCTATTCGACGGGACATATTTTTCAAAAGAAGAAATTGCGAGCATTGATTGAGGAAAGAATCTTTGATCCAATCGATGTTCCCGAAGATTTCAAGATGACTGATGTGCAAGCGACCAAGGTTGAATTGCAAAAGAGCAGAATTCCAAGAATAGATAAAGGCTCAGTCAGAGAGATATTGTCCGAATTGGTCTATCCTTTATATTTCCTCGACTATGAAACATTTGGAAAGCCTGTGCCCCTTTTGGATGGATATAAGACCAGTCAGCAGTTGGTCTTTCAATATTCTTTACATGTTTTGCATGAGAACGGAAAACTTGAACATTTTGAATATCTAGCAGACAAACTGGAAGGTGCAACGAAGGGCTTGGTGGAATCCATGAAAGCGAACATTGGTCCAGTCGGAAGTGTTCTGGTTTGGTATGAATCTTTCGAAAAAGGCAGAAATTGTGAACTGATGGAGCTGCATCCCGACGAAAAAGAGTTTCTAGAAGATATAAACGAGAGAATTTTTGATTTGATGAAGGTTTTCAAGAAAGACTATTTACATCCTGAGTTCAAAGGAAGCGCTTCAATCAAGAAAGTGTTGCCTGTTTTGGTGCCAGAACTTTCATATGCAGAGTTGGATGTGCAAAACGGAACAATGGCAATTGAAGCTTGGGGCAGAACAATCTTTGAAAAAATGGATAAGCAGGAAATCGAAGAGATCAGAAGCAATCTTCTTAAATATTGTGAGTTGGATACGTTGGCAATGGTTAAGATTTTAGAAAAAATAACTTAGAATAAAAAATAATTATATGAAAAAGACAAAGATAAACTTAGTAAGTCTGAAACCTATGCTAAAGGGAAAAAAGTGGGAGAAACTGACGAAAAAGGAACAATTAGCGATAAGCCAAAAAGTGGTAGAGCTGATACAGCCAAAATAATAACAACCATGGCAATTAAAGATTACAAAATAAATGGGAAAATTCCTGATGACAGAGTGCAATATGTCGTTAGCTTGGTTGAGTTGGATATCAATTCTTTGTGGGGATCTTTTACGCAGGGAGTTAACTATAAAAGAGGACAGGAGAATTTGAAAAAAAAGACTGAGAAAATGGTGCATGAAACAGGAGAATTGTTAGATTTATATCAATCTTTTGGCAGTATGGTTTCGATTCTTGAAGGTATCTACGTTAAGAATGCACAAGATTTGCATGAATTCTTCTATCAAGAAACTGGTTTTGATGAAAATGGCTATTACGCTTGTCAATTTCCAATTGATTGGACAAAATTCAAAAAGAAGCGAGTGGCTGAAAAGTTGATAAAAAAAGCGTTAAAAGATATAGATAAAGAGAAGATGGTTCCATACATGAAAGAGAACTTCAAAACATTTCTTGGATGCTTGAAAATGAAAGTTAAATGGAAAGAAAGTTTTTAGTCATTACACATGCAATGACATATGTAAGTAAATGAAAACAAAAAATATGAAAACAATTAGAATATTGATTTTAGAAGACGATCTTTTGACTCTTGCCACCTTGCTGAAAAAGATTCACCTGCTTGAAGAAGAACTATGCGATAGCCAAAATTCAAGAGATATTGCAGTGACAGTTTTATCGGAATATATGCAAGTTGAGGAATATCTAAACAAAACAGATCATATCCAATTTGATGTGATTCTCCTCGACCGTGATTGCAAGGCTTGTGGATCGTTTCATTGTCTTGACCTAGACAAATACGGAAGGGATAAAATTATCTCAATCTCATCCACACCGCAATGGAACAAAGAGGCTATGGAAAGAGGAATAAAAAGAGCGGTCCATAAAGATTATTTTCAAATTGATAAGTCTGTAGATAGAATTATTGAGGAGATAAAGTTAATTTTGTAGAAAATAACTTTATAGGTGGAAAAAAGAACCTCAATTAAATAGTGCCATGCGACAAAGGTTGGAAGCGTGGAAGCGAGAGCGGGGATGCTAAATTGCCGTAAAGTATTTTCGTGTGGTATTATACAGATAGCGGATTCCTTTAAAAGTAAAACAAAAAACATGAATGAAGCACTTATCACTGTTGGCGTCGTCTCTTTGATAACAGCCTTTATTGTCTGGTCAGTTCTTAAACGATGGAACTCTGCTTGGGAGGGGATATTAAAAGACAAAATCATAAAAGAACAACGTGATTCTGGTGTCGATGAAGATGACTATTCTTCTGGAACTTCTCGAAGTTTCGTTTTGATTTTCGAGACAGCCGAAGGTAAGAAGATAAAACAAAAAGTTAGTCGAAAGAAATTTGAAGAAGCAGTTGTGGGGGACAAGTTTGTGAAAACCAAGAAATCTTGGAGTGCTAACAAAATTTAAATTTAAAAAATTCTGTAAAACTTATGAACGAAGTATATTTCTCAAAAGAAATCGAAGGGATTTTGGAAAAGACTGATTTTGGCAAACTTGGACAAAAGGTTGCTATCAAGATTCACTTTGGTGAAGACGGTTGTGACACTTTCATCGACCCTGAGCTGGTGCGGAAGGTCTATCGGAAAATCGAAAGTTTGGGTAAGGAAGCGACACTGGTTGAGTGCAATGTTTTGTACAAGGGGAGCCGCACCAACAGCACAGACCATTTGGCAACTGCCAAGAAACATGGTTTCTCTGATATGAAAATTGCGATTCTTGATGGGGAGCTGGGGGATGAATACACTGAGATCAATGGTTGTAAAATTGGAAAAGGCATTGATGATTTTGACTCTTTGGTGGTCTTTTCTCATTTCAAAGGGCATGAAGCAACAGGCTTTGGCGGAGCGATCAAAAACATTGGCATGGGTCTTGGTTCTCGAGCTGGAAAATTGGATATGCATTCCAATGTCCGCCCAATTGTTTCCAAACTGTGCATCGGTTGTGGCAAATGTGCTGAGCATTGTGATTTTGATGCCATCACCATGAAAGACGGACTAGCAATTCTTGACTCGACAAAATGTATTGGTTGCGCAATGTGCATTGCTGTTTGCCCAAACGGGGCGATGAAGATTCCTTGGGGCGGAAGAACGGCAGAAGAAGTGCAAAAAAGAATAGCTGAATACACTGCGGCAGTTCTTTCTTCTTTTCCCAATTCAATTTTCATCAATGTCCTCCGAAACATCACCCCTCTTTGTGACTGCATGGGGATGAAACAAAAAGCAATGATGGAAGACGTTGGAATTGTGAGTGGAGAAGACATCGTGGCAGTGGAAAAAGCTTCTTTGGATTTGGTTAATCAAAAATCAAAAGGAGAGTTTGATCAAATGAACGAAGTCGACAAGGAGAATCAACTAGTTGTAGCAGAAGAGTTGAAGATAGGAAACAGAGAATATCAATTGATTGAAGTTGATTAGAAAAACAACAAAAAGAGAGTCGATTAAAAGCCCTAGCGGCTTTTTTTCTTTACAAAGCTACCGTTTTAAGCTTTAATAACCTAATCGCAAAAGTGCGAGAAAAAGAGTTTTTTTAACAATCAAAGGTTTATGGAGGGACAAAACAATGGCAAAGACAAAGATCATGATTCTACTCGGAAGTTTTTCTGATAGCGCGAAGATGATTCCTGCAACAAAAGTTCTCAAGGGATTGGATGTTCCTTTTGCAATGCTCGTCACTAGTGCACATCGCACCCCTGAGCGCACAAGGGAACTCGTCAAACAAGCAAATGCAGAAGGATTCTCGATTTTCATCTGTGGTGCAGGCATGGCAGCTCATTTAGCTGGCGCAGTAGCTGCTTGCACAGTTAAACCGGTAATTGCCGTTCCACTAACATCAGAGAGTTCGCCCTTGGGCGGTGTGGATGCCTTGCTATCAAGTGTCCAAATGCCCCCAGGAATTCCGGTAGCCACTGTGGCTATTGATGCATCAAAGAACGCAGCTTTCTTGGCCCTGCAGATTTTGGCCATCAACGATCCGGTGTTGGAAGCGAAACTCCTTGCTCTCAGAGAGGGCGCTGCCAAAAAGATCGAAGCGGATAATGAAAAACTCCAAGCAGAGATCTCTTGAAAAAGCAGTTCAAAACTTTCCGCAAATTTCACTGATTTAAAAAACAGGGTTATCAATTAAAACAATTGGTAACCCTGTTAAACTTTCAAGAAAGAAATCGATATTTATTTAAGAATATTAACCCTTAAAAGCTTTACTAAAAGTGATCAATGTCTTAGAATATAGATAAAGTAGCAACAAAAGTTTTAAAATCGTAAAAGCAATCCTATGAACGCAAACGAACTTTATCAAAAATTGGACTGTGATTTTGAGTTGGGTAAATGTGAGGATGATTGGGTTCAGCTTGATTTGGGGGAGCATCTAACTGACAATTTCAAGGAGCGTCAGATGGGTTTGGTACTCGATAACACAGATGAAATCGAAAAGGTCTACACTGCAGTTTTCCCAAGCGATTTTGTCTTGAAAACCATCTTGGACAAGGGTGAAAAGAATGTTTTGTTGTTCACACATCACCCAATGATTTGGGACACGAAAGCCGAAGGGTTCCCTTTTTTGAATATTGACAAAGAACTGCTACCGAAATTAGAGGAACGTGGAATTTCTTTGTATACTTTGCATGTTCCTTTGGATAAGAATGGAAAATATTCAACCTCTGTTAATCTTGCTAAGGAAATTGGAATTTCCCACGATGAAGATTTTGCTAAATATTTCGGAGTGTTAGTGGGTGTGATTGGCAAAACAAAGGATGGGACACTGAGCGAATTGTCCAAGCGACTGGAAGGTGCTGTTGGTCATGAAGTCTCCACATTGAAATATGGAGCGGAAGATATCAAGGACGAAAAAATTGCTGTTGTGGCTGGGGGAGGGAATGATTTGGATATCATGAAAGAACTTTTGGAAAAAAACATCAAAGTTTTTGTCACTGGAATTTCAAGGGCAATCGGTGACTATCCACCGGCAGTGGAATTTGATCGTTTAGCCAAAGAGAATGGGATCAATGTTATCGGAGCAACTCATTATTCAACAGAAAAATTCGCCTGTATCCAAATGATGCAATATTTCAAAGAACAAGGTCTCGTGGCTGAATTTATCGAAGATGCTCCTGATATGGGAGACATAGCATGCCAGCAAAATTGAAAAAAACTCTGAAATAAGTTAGACTTTAGTTACTTACTAAAAATTGAAAACAAAAAATGCCAATCATAATCGTTGTTTTGTTATATCTATATTTTGCTTTTTGTCAGCAAAAAATTGCCAAAAAACTACAGACGGAAAATTCCTGGCAAGCTTGGGTTCCGTTTTTAAACCTACACTTTCTTATGAAGATGGCAAAAAAACCTTTTTGGTGGTCTTGGATTGCTTCATTTGGACTTATTGTGTCATTTTTTGCAATAATCTTTCGCGAAGACACAACATCCTTTGTCTTTGTAGTTAATTGGATCGGAATTTTGATTCTCTTGGGCTGGATTTCGATTTGGAAAAGCATTGCAAAGCAAATAAATTTTACCAGACTAAGAGTCTTATTGTCTGCTTCGCTTTCTATTTTTTTATTGTTTCTTTTTATCATAATGTTTGATTTAACGGAACTTTTCCTTTTTACAGTATTCTCTTTTCCAATGATAATATTTTTTATTCTAAGTATAGTGGCTTTTGCTTCTGTGGCTTTCTTAAAAGCGGAGATTATTGAATTTAAAGATGCTACCGAAAGTGATGTTGTAGTTGCCGATGAAAAGGCTGGAATAGAAGAAATGGAAAAAGGAAAAAGAAAACAACTTAATATACTTTTGATATTTGCGGCTCCGTTTATTTTAATGGGCTTGTTTCTTATGTTGATAATTTTTTTATTCTGGATGCAACTACCACAATCGCCCTATATTGGGTCCGTTTTTATTATACTTATTTCTGTTGTTCTTTTTATTTCGCTTGCAGTTTTTTATTATAAAAAAAAGAACAAACTCTAAGTCAGGAAAGAAAAGATTATTTATATATTCGGAAAGAGGTTTTAGAAGAGGTTATATGGAGATAGATTTATATTTTAATAGCTTAAAAAACATGGAAGAAAAACAAGAAAATACACAACCAAACAATCCCTTGCACGGGGTGACTCTCAAGACGATGTTGGAAGAGTTGCGAACTGAATATAGCTGGCAAGAATTGCACGAAATGGCGCGCATCAACTGCTTCGACAAGAATCCATCAATCAGTTCTAGTTTGAAATTCTTGCGCAAAACAACTTGGGCTCGAGAGAAAGTCGAAGGACTATATCTTGATTTGCTAGAAGAGCGGAACTACTAAGAGAGCAACAAATCAAAACCATCGAAGGAAATTCGGTGGTTTTTTTGTTTTTCACTTAAAGTTGACAACCAAAGCAAGAGGAGTAAGATAAAAACAAAGATACCTACGGGGGAGGTATCAAGACTTAAATAAAAGTTAACTTTATCCTTAAAGATGACCACAGAAGACAAAAAGATTATCACTGCGCTCAAGAAAGCTTCCACTCATTCATTGAAGGTTGTGAAAATGGTTGAAGAGGGTGCGTATTGCATCGATATCATGCAACAAAACCTAGCAGCAATTGGACTTTTACGTTCAGCTAACAATCAATTGATGGAACGCCATTTGCATAGTTGCTTTGCAAACGCGATGCGTGGAACAAATGAAAAAAGAAAAAAAGAGATGATTGAAGAGCTTTTGAAGATCGAAAAACTAGCTCAATAGCAAAATAAAGTTCAAGTAAAAACAATGAAAAAAGTAAAAATATATATATCTGGAATGCATTGTGTCAGTTGCGAGAAACTTCTCGAGACAGAATTTCGCGCTATAAAAAATGTCCAGCAAGTTCAAATCAGCTATAAAAAAGGTGAAGCAGAAATTCGATATAAAAACCAAAAACCAGATTTCACACTTCTAGCGAGAATTGCAAAAAAGTTTGGCTACCAAGCTTTTGAAACAAAGCAAGAGAAAAGTATCATAAGTAAAAAAGCAAAGACCACTTGGAGAGAATGGCTGAGCGCTGTGCTCGCTACCGGAGGAATTATCTTGCTGTTTAGAGCCTTTCAAAACATGGGAATCCTCGATCGAATTGATATTGGGAATGGAAGCATTAGCTATGGAGTCTCCTTTTTAGTGGGGCTTGTGGCATCCGTTTCTTCTTGTCTTGTGGTGGTGGGAGCAGTTGTGATTGCTTTCGGTGAAAAATATCAAGGTGAAGGCAAGAGCTTTTTTGCTACTGTGATCAAACCAAACCTAGCTTTCCATGCTGGAAGATTGGGAACTTTCTTTGTCTTAGGAGGTCTCCTGGGCCTTATTGGAGGAGAGATTAGTGTCAGCGGAAATGCGATGGCAATTTTGACTATTTTTGTCTCATTGGTGATGGTGCTTTTGGGACTCAATATCTTGGGGACGATTCCTTCTTTGAGCACCTTGGGAATAGGGATGCCAAAAGGCTTCACTAAACATTGGGGAGCTTTGAGAGAATCAGAGCACAGAGCCGCACCTTTTTTATTGGGGGGATTGAGTTTTCTACTTCCTTGCGGTTTCACACAGAGCATGCAAATCTATGCACTTTCTTCTAGTGGTTTTCTCTCTGGGGGATTAAACTTATTTTTCTTTGCACTGGGCACGGTGCCTGCACTTTTCCTGCTGGGGGTCACGGCTTCCTGGACCAGCAATAAAAAGATGGTGATTTTTCAAAAAGTAGCTGGTTTTCTGATTGTTATTTTTGCAATCTATACTTTCACGTCTGGCGCATCACTTCTGGGTGTTGATTCAGCCGTTTTACAAAGCGATTCCAAAATGGAGACAGTGGCAATAAGAGAGAAACCAAACAATGTGTCAAACAAAGCAGTTTCGAAAGGAAATAAAGAATCTCAAAGCGGTGTTGTTGTGAAGATGAGCGTTACGAGCAAGGGATTTGAGCCAAACGTTTTAAGGGTTAAACGAGGAACTCCAGTACATTGGGTAATTGAAGGGAAACAGGTTTCTGGTTGTACAAACAAAATTATTATCCCCCAATTAGACAAGACAATAAATATCAAAAAAGGTGAAAATGTCTTAGACTTTACCCCGACCGAAAAAGGAACAATTTCTTTTGGTTGTTGGATGGGGATGGTGAGAGGAAAATTTATCGTTGAATAATTAAAACAAGAAAACAAATGAAAAAGAAGATAATTATAATAGAAGTGCTAGGGATGACTTGTGCTAGTTGCGCACTTAGCAACGAAACAGCACTTGAAAAGGTGAAGGGCATCTCAAAAGCAAATGTTAATTTTGCCACAAAAAAAGCCGTCATTGAATTTGACAAGGAGATTTTGAGTGAGCAAGCCGTAATGGAAGTAGTGATTGAAAATGGCTATAGAGTCGCAGGTTTTAATGAAGATATTAAGAAGGGGGAGTATAGAATGGATGAGGTGGAAAAAAGCAAAAAAACTTTCCTCTTCTCAGCAATTTTCAGTGCTCCGCTTCTTTTGAAAATGTTTTTTGAGCCAGAAATAGGCACTGTGTTTTTGGATTTAGATCTTGTCTCGTGGCTAGAACTGATTTTTGCAGCAATCGTAGTTTTCTATTTTGGCGCTCGTTTTCACCGCGTAGCCTTTTTGCAAGCGAAAAAAATGCAAACCAATATGGATACCTTAATTTCAATGGGAACTTTAGTGGCATTCTTCTATAGCGTCTGGGCTATTTTCAATGGAAAGGTGGTCTATTTTGAAACTTCAGCCATTATTATCACCTTGATTCTTCTGGGGAAATATTTCGAAGAGAAAAGTTTAGGAGCTGCAAGCTCTGCCATGAAAAAATTGTTGGAGTTGGGTTCTAAAAAAGCTCAACTGCTCCTCAACGGAGAAGAAGAGTCAGTTTCAATTGAAAGAGTTCGCGTGGATGACGTGCTTTTGGTACGCCCTGGTGAAAAAATCCCTTTGGACGGAAAAGTTATTTATGGACGTTCAAGTGTCAATGAATCGATGCTCACAGGCGAATCATTGCCAGTCGACAAGAAAATCGGATCAAATGTTTTTGGGGCAACCTTGAATGAGGATGGAATTTTGAAAATAAAGGTTACGGAAATTGGTGAGGGCACAGCCCTAGCTCAAATAATCAAAACCGTAGAGGAAGCTCAAGGATCAAAAGCACCAATTCAAAAAATGGTTGATAAAGTGGCTGGGGTTTTTGTTCCGAGTGTACTAGTTATTTCACTCCTTACTTTTGTTGGTTGGTTATTTGCAACTGCTGATTTTTCTTTGGCGATTATTAATGCCGTAGCAGTGCTGGTAATTGCTTGTCCTTGCGCGTTGGGACTTGCAACACCAACAGCAATCATGGTAGGAACTGGCAGGGGAGCAAAGAATGGTATCCTTTTCAAGACCTCCGAGAGTTTTGAAAGAGCAAAAAATATCTCCATGGTAATTTTTGATAAAACTGGCACACTCACCAAAGGAACTCCTCGGGTTGAGAAAATTGTTGCAAACCCTGAGAATGGTTTTGAGCGGAAAAAGATTCTAAAAATAGCAGGATCAGTTGCTGCGAATTCCACCCATCCTCTTTCTCGAGCTGTGAAGGAGGGTGCCAAACAAAAAAACATCACCTTGCAATCGTTGCAAGAAGTGAAAGAAGAAAGTGGCATGGGAGTGACTGGCTTTTGTGATACCCACAAGAAACAGTTGATGCTTGGGAACATCAAGCTACTAGAGAAACATAAGGTTGATACTGTTTGGGCAAAAACCATATTAGAGGATGACAATCTTTCCCAAGGAACAAAACTCTTTGTTGTGCATAATGGTCTTGTTGTCGGTTTGATTATTGTGGCCGATGAAATTCGAGCGCAATCAAAAAAGGCCGTCGCCAAGCTAGCAGCGAAGGGGCTGAAAATTGTTATGATTTCAGGGGATAATGAAAAAACCGCACAAGCAGTTGCAAAGCAGTTGGGAATCAAAACGGTATTAGGTGGAATTTTGCCGAGTGGAAAGTCAAAGGAAGTGGAAAAGTTTCAAGCTCAAGGAGAGAAAGTTGTTTTTGTAGGCGATGGCATTAACGATGCGCCAAGTTTGGCACAAGCAGATCTTGGAATCGCTATGGGAGGAGCAACTGATATTGCCAAAGAAACTGGTCAAATTATTTTGATGCAAGATAATCTTGAAAAAGTTGTAGAGGCCATTGAACTTTCACAAATAACTTTCAAGACGATCAAGGAGAATCTCTTTTGGGCTTTTTTCTATAATATTGTGGCAATTCCACTCGCAATCGCAGGGATCTTAAGCCCCATGATTGCAGCAGCAGCCATGTCTTTTAGTTCCTTTTCAGTTGTGATAAATAGTCTTAGAATCTACCGAAAATAAAAGCTTTTGATAATATTTCGAAGGGAGTAAAAAGCTCACCACAATGTGCAGTGGTGAGCTTTTTTATTTCTAAATAGAAAACTGTTAATTCTTGCAAAGATACAGACAAGGATCAATCCAATTCAAGAGAGTTGTTTTATTTTGCACGTAGCCCTGGATATTGATCAAGGAGCCTTTATGAAAACCGAGATGGAGATGTTTTCTTTCGCCGCCAGTCTCCGCACTCATTCCTTTTCCCAAAACGCCAAGTTGCTGGCCTGCTTGCAATCTAGCGCCAATATCCACTTTGATACTAGTTAATTTTAGGTGACCATAGACAACGGTGATGGGCGAGTCATTGAGAGTACAACTTTGAACAACGACACCGCCATAGCCAGAAGCAGTTCGTTTGGAGAGTAGCTTGCCATCACACACTGAGCGTACCGCCACAGTCTCATTTAGCTCCCCAGGGAAGGTTTCAAGATCAATTGCGTATGATACCCAAAAAACCTTTCGGGGGCTAACAGGGGAATTTTCCGGCGAAACAAACGTTCCAAATTTCTTCTTGGTGAGTCTCTCTTGGATTTGATCAAGTGGCGGCAGAAAATCATTTGTTTCTTTTGTAAGTGATTTTTCGCCGGGCAAAAGAATTTTTACTTGCCTTTCTTGTTGATCATCTACGACTTCTTCTAAGGGAATGGAGATTTTTTCGGTTTCGATTATTGTTTCAGTCGTCATTTCATCTCCTTCTCTTATAAACGTTTTCAAAAAAAGTTCTAAAAATATGGTTAGCCCAATGAAAATAACTGCTAACAAGGGAACTGCTATGAAATAACGAAGAATGGTTCTTAGCATAGTGGTAAATTTATCTATACTAATAATTTAGAATGTTTCGCCACAGTTGTCCAGTGGGTTATTAATTGAAAAAAGACCATCTCGATTCACAATGTGAATGAGGTGGTCTGTAGTGTTTTGGCAAAATTGCCTAATCTTTTTTAGAGAAAAGATTTCTCAGAGATTCGAAAGTCCATTTCTTCGGGGTATCCTTTTGAGGGTACCATGTTTTTCCGGTGGTATTTATGACGACTCCTCCAGGATCACGTTCTAGCCTATGGGGATTTTCGCCTATAACATTTCGGACCTTGTCCATATCCCCAGTTGTGTGGAGAAGGTAGGCTTCACCAGAGATTCTCCAGGTGATTGTTTCTCCAGATTCTTCGCTTAGGAGTCTTGTCCAATCATCAATTTGTTTCTTGGTGATTCCTTTTCTGTATATCTCCGCAGCCGTAGGTGGAAATGTTTCAAATTTATTGGTAAAAGCTTCCATGCTATCTCTCCTTCGGGTTGTTGGTTTTGCAAATAACTATTATAAAAGCTATAAATTGCCTCGACATCTCACCTTTAGTAAAGCATATAATACACATTTTGTCAAGGTTAAAAAGCTAAGGGGCTTTATTGTTTAAGCGATTCATGGTTTAATTTAGATGCTTTAATCAAAAATAACTAAAGAACGTGGATACTAATAAATTAGCAGAAGTTTTAAAAGAAAAGAAAGAACCAGCATTTCGCTTTAAACAAATTTGCAAAGCAGTTTTTGAAGATGCAATTCCTTCATTTTTGGATATCTCAACAATCTCAAAAAAATTGCGAATTGAACTTGAAAACGAAGTGAATATTCTTCCTTTTAAGGAAAAAGAAGTTTTGATTTCAAGGAACAAAAAAGCGATCAAAGCTCTTTTGGAACTTGAAGATGGAAATATCATTGAAACAGTATTACTTTCACCAAAAGAAGGGACTTGGTCAGCTTGTATCTCATCACAAGTTGGGTGCGCTCTAGGGTGTGCTTTTTGTGCCACCGGAAAAAATGGCTTGGTGCGAGATCTCTCTGGCGATGAAATTACTAGCCAAGTATTATTTTGGAAACAATATCTTGCAAAAAACAAATTACCTGGACAATTTTCAAATATTGTCTATATGGGGATGGGGGAGCCATTTTTAAACTGGAAAAACGTCAAAGAAAGTTTGAAAGTCTTAATTGATGAGCAATTTTTCAACTTTGGAAGTCGAAATATTGCAGTTTCAACAGCTGGCATCATCGAAGGAATGGAGGAGTTTGCAAAAGATTTTCCACAAGTGAACTTGGCAATCTCGTTGCATTTTGCAGATGATCGCAAAAGAGATGAGTTCATGCCAATCAACAAGAAGCATGGTCTTAGCGATTTGCGAAACTTTTTGCAAAGCTATTTCCAGACCAACACTCGCAAAGTTTTCATCGAATATCTTTTGTTGGGAGGGGTTAATGACACAAAAGAAGATGCTTTGCAATTAGCAAAATTCCTAAAATCAATAGGCAAAATGCAGTTGATTCATGTAAACTTGATTCGCTATAACTCAATCGGAGAAAATCTGCACTCTTCATCAAAAGAAGTTGTAAAGAGATTTAAGGACGATTTAGAAAGAGAGAGAGTGCACTGCACAATCAGAAAAAGCATGGGTGAAGACATCCAGGGAGCTTGCGGACAATTGGCTGGAAAAGCAAGAGAAGATAAATAAAAAAAAGTCTGCGCAATATGTATTAATATCACGCAGACTTATTTTTAAACAATAGTTTTTTAATATCAGTTTTCATTTACAACCTTTTTTGATTGGCATCTATGTAGCTTTGAGATCCGCTTGACCCTCAATGATCCCTTCTTCGATCATAAGCTCGGTCCATTCTTTTATGAAGATGCAAATACTCTTTAGATAATTCATTGAAGGAAATAATGTAGTAGGCAGCACTTTATTTGCTGACTTAGTAATCTTTCTATATCCAACAGTTCCGAGCGTTTTGTGCAGCAGTGTTTCGGTTTCAGAAAGAGCAGTATTTCCGATCTTGCCACCATTATCAAGATGTTTCACAATAATTTCTTCGAATCGCAAAAAATCAGCGATGTTATAAGTTTTATTTTCCATGGGAAATTCTCCTTATATCAAAAAAGTTTATCTTAGGAACTCTTTTAAAAATAACACGAATATAAAGCTATGTCAATCAATCGGATGGTGCGACCAAGCAAGTTTTGTGTGCTATAATGAACTAGTTAAGGAGATTTAAAAAGGGGGTTTTAATCGTTTTTGTTTTTGCGTAACAATGAAAAAAGGAGCAAAAAGATAATAAAAGAAAAAGAAAAGATATGCACAGGACAAACAAAAAACAGCTTTTTAAGGCCGAAGACAACGAGTTTATAGAATTAGTATACTCAACCAGCGAAGGTGTGGATGCAAAAGAGTTGGCCGAGGTAATTTTGGGAATGAGAATTTGTCTGAAGGAATGTGCGAAAATTGCGAAAGCTAAGAATTTTCAAATTTTGGTTTTTCCTGGTTATGACAAGGGCTTGTTTTTGAAATTCAAGTTCAAGGGAATAACACGAAACAAAACTTCGCTTATTGTAAAAATTATCACTGACTCGCTTGAAACAATTGGCGAATTTGGGATTGATAAAGTTTTCAATCTAAGAAAGGAAGTTATCTCAAAGGTAGCGAATCCAAGAGTTTTAGCAGCCTGTAACAATCCAAAATTCTTAGATGGAATTCAAAAAATCCTTACTCCACTTGAGAGGGCTGAGTCAAAATTTCTCCTTGCATACGGAAACAAGAAGCTACGGATACAAAGAAGTAAGAGGGCTAAATTTTTTGAAACAATTCAAAAGAAGGAGGTCTTTCCCGAGATGAAGAATGGAGAAGTGATTGAATTGACAGGAGAGATTACTAGAATCAATAAAGAATATAATGATATTGGGCTTCGAACTCAAGATCGAATTTTAAGATGCTTATTACCAGACAAAAACAGAGAAATTTCCCAATTTCATGATTTTATCCAAGAAAGTTCAGTGCTATTGGAAGGAATTGTTGAAAGAAAAGATCTTATCGAGACACCAAAAGTGAAAATTGTTTCGATTCAGAAAATCGACACGGGTCAACAAACAAAACTGTTTTTCTAAATACTCAAAAATAATGGAAAGGAAGGACGAAACAATAGTAGAGAAAGTGACAAAATTATTCCGCAAAGGGAAGATTGAGATGACAGAAGAATTCGAAGATACTCTATGTCTTATGGAGGAAACCACTCGTAATATCTTCATCACTGGAAAAGCTGGAACTGGAAAATCAACTTTGCTCAAACATTTTTGCGCAACAACTTCCAAGAAAATTGTCATGCTGGCTCCGACTGGGATTGCTGCTGTTAATATTCAAGGAAGCACGATTCATTCATTTTTTCTTTTTCCTTTTGGGGTTGTTAGGCGCGATGACGTTGAACATTTGCATCACAAGGCAGAGATTTTCAATAATTTAGACGCGATTGTGATCGATGAAATTTCGATGGTCAGAGCTGATATTATGGATGCGATTGATCATTCGCTGAGAATGAATACTGGAAAAAATCTACCCTTTGGAGGAATTCAAATAATCGCATTTGGTGATCTTTTCCAATTGCCACCGGTTGTGATTGGGCAAGAACGTCAATATTTTTCCGATCAATATGATGGTGTTTATTTTTTTAATGCCAATTGTTTCGAGGAAGCAGATTTTGAAACAGTTCAGTTAACTAAGATTTTTCGTCAAAAAGACACCTCTTTTCAAAGATTGCTTAACAGGACAAGGGAGAGTCTCTTGACCTATGAGGATTTCGAACTTTTCAACACTCGACATCGCGCTTACGAAAATGATGGCGTTCCTGCAATCACGCTAGCTAGCACAAATGCTATTGCGGATCAAATAAACTCTACTAAATTACGGGCTGTCAGTGGGGTAGAGCAAGCATTTAAGGCGACACTAAAAGGAGATTTTAGGGAAAAAGATTGCCCGATTGATTCAAACTTGAAACTTAAGGTTGGAGCGCAGGTGATGTTTGTTAAAAATGATTCAGAGACTCCAAAGCGCTGGGTAAATGGCACCATCGGAGTAGTCAAAAAACTAGGGGAGCACTATGCTTTAGTGAAAATTGGCAAAAAAAGTCACCATGTTCAAAAAGCAGTTTGGGAAATTTATGATTATCAATATAATTCACAAATAAAAGAAGTTGAGAAGTTCGAAAAAGGTTCTTTTGCTCAACTTCCACTCAAACTAGCTTGGGCAGTGACCATTCATAAGAGCCAAGGGAAAACTTTTGAAAAAGCAATCATTGATCTTGGCAATGGAGCCTTCACACATGGTCAGACTTACGTAGCTCTCAGTCGTTGCACGAAGCTAGAAGGGATATATTTGAGAAACCCTTTGCGACAAAGAGATATTATTATCGATCAAAAAGTTCTCGATTTTCATAAGAAGGATAACTAGAAAAGTTATGGCCAATTTTAAAACTCATATTTCCTGGGGTGTCATTCTTGGAATTTCTTTTATAGTGGCTTGTATGATTTATTCAGTTTCGCTTGGTTTTGAAATGATCGCTTGGATATTCCTCGCTACCTTGTTGGGATCATTTTCGCCCGATTTGGATGTCGATGAAGGAATTCCTTTTAAAATTGTTTTCGGTCTCCTAGCAATGTCTCTCTCTGGTTATGGATTTTTTTACTTGTTCCAACAAGAAGACCCCGAAATGAAATTTCTGATTGGTTTTCCAATAGCAATTTTTGTAGCAATCCGCTTTGTTGCTGGGTATATCTTCATGCAGCTGACACATCACCGAGGAATTTTTCATTCACTGCCAGCAGCTCTTGTTTTTGGTCTCTTAGCAATGTGGGTTTTAAAGGTATTAAAGGTTGACAATCAAAGTAATTTTTTAATCTCAAGCGCTATTTTCGTTGGATATATCGGTCATCTAACTCTAGATGAAATATATTCTTCAATTTCATTCGACAATCTTCGTTTTCGCTCCAAGAAATCGCTTGGTAGTGCAATGAAGTTATATTCCTCTTCACAAATAGCTACTTTTTTGATATATTTTATGTTAGTAACACTAATTTTCGTCCTATACCAGATGAAAATGTTCGCCTAAATCAGCATTCAAACAAAAACAAAATTATGAAAAGATTTTATCTTTTGACAACAATGGTAGCGGTGGGTTTAACGAATTTCGCATCTTTAAAGGCGATGGAATTGTATCTGGTTACACAAATTTCTATTGGGCGTCTGACCGTTAATGATCTGTGGTTCTTGCAGGGAGCAAAAATTTCATTTCCTTTCTGGTTTCAAGTATTTTTTATTTTCCTTGGTGTGATTCTTGGTTTTCCGCTTGGTCAAAGATGGTGGTATGTCGTGTATGTTGAGAAGAAACATTTTTGGTTTAAATTAACTCGAAGGAAAGTAAAGGTAAATAAATAAAAATTTGCATTTTTCAGTTTAAAATCCCCCCTAAAGACAATGTCTCTGGAGGGATTTTATTAGTTTTAGCAGTTTTTTAACGCTTGGTCTTAAGCCCAGTGTTATCTGTTTGAAAAAATCCAAAAGAGAATCTGAAATCTTCAGGCACTAAATGGTTTTAGAAAAAATATCTCTTCGTATCAAAACAATCCATGTATATGTGAGGAGAACAGGCAGTATGAATACCGCCATCACGATAAATGGAGCACTGGCATCATAGATCATCAAGAGACTGAAGAAAAGTAGAGCCGTGATCCCAGTTATGCCATTTATTGATAGGAAGTTTACTTTTGATAAAAGAAGGGCGATGGACCAAATGAAAAAAATAACGCCCAGGGAGAGTAAAATCACACAAACCGCAGGAACCTCCAACAAAGGAATCGCTAACAAGATAGCTATTTTCATCACCACTGTAAGTAAGCCTAATTTTACAACTGTCTTTTTTCTTAACGAAGAGATGTTCCAAACAAGAAATCTCAAGCGAAAGAGCACAGCAAATTCAATCACTAGGGCCATTTTTACAAAGAATAGATATTCTTTGTAAAGTAGTAACCGAGTAACACCTGTAAACAAATAGCTTATCGCAATGATGAGCAAACTCACAGGTAAAATCCTCGCGGTTTCAAAGATGTTCTTATTCAAATAGACATCTTTTACAATTCTTTTTTCCATTGTTACCTCCAAAAATAAAATGTTTCTGGTTTATATATCGTAGCTTTAAAAGTATCTGCAGATATTAATGTACTTAGGAGAAATATATCACGAATATGTTATTTTGTCAATATAAAAACCCTTCCGGATAGTCCCGAAGGGTTTTTAAAAAAGAGGGCGTTAATTAGATCGCCTCACCGTCATATTTAGTGATTGTGTGCTGAATTTTAATCCCACCACTTACTTCTGTGGCTTTGAAACAAACCGTTTCTCCAGCATCACAAGTTGTTGATTTTAGGCATACTGGAATATCCGCAAGAGGAATTTCGAGGATCCCTTTGCCAGAGCCTGCAGAGCAAGGGCTTCCAAGAAGTGCTTTATCATACTCAAGTTTTAAAAGTCCAGCGTCTGTCACTTCTTTTATTTTGAAAGAGTAAGCTTCCATGGTTGAAAAAGTGCTTTCAACGCTCAATTTCTCTCCAGCGGCTTCCTTTTTGCTCATCTGAAAAAGTGCCTCGCTCTTAATTTTGGAAGCGGGGACTATTTCAATAGCTTCAGGAATTTCAACGGGAGTTTGTTCTGTTTGCTTAAGCGGCTTTGGTTGAACAATTTCTATTGGTGGACTTTGGATAGGATTCGAGCTAACCCCAAGCAACATTTTAATCCCAAAGGAGAAAATGCAAAGAGCAATAGCTGCTCCAACTCCAAGCGCAATGTAAATAACAGTTTTTGAATCCTCATTCTTAATGACCATTTTTTTTAATTTATTTATTTTATTTTTCTATTCCTCGCCTTTTTTGATACTCAAACCAAAACTTTCCTTTTTTAACTCCCGTGTTTTTTCTACAGCCTTTTTCGTCGAAGAGGGAAGTGTCCCTATGATCTTTTTGAGCTGTACTTGATTTAATTTAACAACTTCATCCCACAGGTTTTCTTTATCTAAAATTAACTTCAATTGTTTTTCGTCATAACCAAAAGTTTGTCGGCAACTTTTGGTGATAATTTTACCCTCCGCAAAAAGTCTCTCTGACTCCTCTACTTCCATTATTTCCAAAATTCTTCCTTGTAGTTCGGTGGCTTTTCTTCGTTCTTGTTTCGATTTTTCTTGAGCCTCTAGGTACCTATGAATTATTTCCTTTTTTTCTTCGTCTGTTACAGAGAATTCCTCTTTGAATTTATGCTTCCACATGGGACAAATTTTCTGATAACCACACCAAGCACAAAGAGGTGTGATGGTAGGCGGGAAGTCAGACTCTTCAACTTGGTGAATAATCTCAATCAATTCATTTTTGACGCTCTCTAGGTCATCTTTCGTTTTAATACTCGTGATCTTTGTTCCGTGGTGTACAAAAAACAAAGAGAGTTTTATTTTTTCTATCTCCTTATATTTAGGATATCTTTTTAAAAAGGCTAGCAAATAAATTGAAAGTTGTAAGTTGTTATCAACTATCTCTTGGGAAGGAAGCTTTTTAGAAGTCTTATAGTCAATAATTTCATATCCATCATCGGTCTTATCAATTCGATCGATAAACCCTGAAACAAAATGTTTCTCGTCCCTTTCCTCATCCTCTATTTCAATTGAAAAACGTGATTCCAAATCAACAATTTGGATTTTTGCAGGATCATTTTCTCGGAAATATCGTTGGATTATACGCACTCCTTGAGCAAAAGCAGTTCGCTCTTGAAGTTCTTCTTTGAATACGTCTGGGTTCCATTTAGTGGCAAAGAACTGCAGAGCTTCTTGCTCTGAAGGCGGCAAAAAACCACCAGCATGAACAAATTGCAACGTTGAGTGAATTAATGTCCCAAAAAAAGCTTCGGGAGATTTTGGTGTGCTAATCTTATCAATAACTTGAAATTTATATTTCAAGGGACAGCTCTGGAAAGTATTTAGGGCTGAAAAAGATGTTTTCATTTAGTTTGTTTTAATAAAATAGGGGAGTGCAGATAATTTTATTTATCTTTCCTCTTAACGTCAACAACTACTCCATATAATTCGAGATCTTTTGGGCATAACTCGCCAAAAGTCCTTGAATCATAGGAAACATCGCTATTATCTCCTAGCACCCAGTAACAACCATTTTCATTGATTGTATCAAGACGTTTAGTCATGATTTCTCCTGGGAATTCAACGCACTTATCTTTACACTTAAAAACAATAATATCTCCTTCTCTTGGAAGTTTTCCTGTGCTTACAACAACCTCGTCCCCGTCTAAGAGTGTTGGCTCCATCAAAGACCCTTCACCCACAAAAACTGTTTTTGTTGTGTCTGGAAGCACTGTGAAAACAATGTACACAAAAACAATTGAAACAACCAGCATTGTGATATAAAATCCCCTGGAGAAACCTTCTTGCATGGAAAATATCTTATTCTTATTTTCTCTTTAAGTTTAACATAAAAATAAAAAGTTCACTATCGTGAGAAAAGGGCTAAAAATGCCCCCTCTTATTGATAAAAATTCATTTGATAAACAGCTGTTTTATGCCTTATTTAAGCCAAAAAACGAGGCTCAAAATTGCGTTTTAAGGGCATAAAAAGAAAAAGTTGAGCTATCCTACCTCTTTAAATGCTTTATTTACGGTATAAATTCCACCTTTTCTATTTATCGGAAATTTTGTTACCCAGTTAATACAAAAAGGAAAGTTTTCACAAAAGACACCGAAAAGAAAGAGCAAATATATGTTCTTCGAAAACACCTACGTGTAATTTAAAAGAGTGTCGAAAACAACCATGGGTACCCAAATTGAAGTAGGGAATAATAGATTTCCAGAAAGATTTAGATCACTTAGTAACTAAATTGTTATTTAAATGACAGTTATACAACGTCGCACAATGTATATTATGCGACGTTGTATCAATTTATAAGCCCAACAAATGGCGATGTGTGTATGCTTTGCTATCTCCTTCTGTTTTTACCCCCCCCTTAGGTGTTGAGTTCCTTCTTTTAACTGTAGTTGTTCTATGGCAGTGTTTATTCTCTTTGTTGTCCTCACATGACATTCTTTTGATGATTGTCTTAAGGGAGTTCCTGTTTTCTTGTAAACATACTCATTGGAAAGATTGCCGTTTATCACCTTATATAAGGCAAAAAACGAGGCTCAAAATTGCGTTTTAAGGATACCAAAAGGAAAAGTTAAGCTAATATACCTTTAAATAAGCGGTAATAGCTTCTTAAATAAGCTGGGCTTCAAAATTGAGCTCCGAGCGCAAACTTTACTCTTAGTAATAAAGTTATCAAGAAAAAACTCCTTGGCGTTCCAGGGTCTATTTTATCCAGCCTGCATCTCTCATGCAATCATCATAGAACATATCCAAAACAACAGTCTCTGGATCAGTTCCAGTTTCTTGGTAATATAGTTTTGCTTTTTCAAGAATATCTTGAGAACATTTTTCTTCCCGATACCCTATGTCATGAAAGTTTTGATAGAATAAAAAGAGTATGAATAGTAAAATCATCCCAATTGTCACGAGCAAGGCAATTTTACTTTCCTTGCGATTTTTCATTTTTATTTTCATTTTTTGTATTAAAACTTAATTCACACTACCCTTCTTGGGTCAGATTTGAAAAAATATCGACTTTTTACCCAAATGGTTATTTATAGATAATCATTTGATCGATTGTCGTGGAGCTATTGTAGATCCTGCCAACCAACTTCCTTGAAGTATCTAGATAGATATTAGCACCAAAAAGTGGATCGTGGACAACGTATTTGCCTTTTTTGTCTCTTCCGTGAACAACGACATAATGACCAGCACCAGTCCTTGAACGGATAAAGACAATTACTGGTCTGTCTTTATCTATAGACTTATTGATTTCCTTCCAATCAATATTCCCATGCCAAGTCGTTGAATCAAGTTCGACATCTCCCCAGGAAGCTGGCCAAACGATTAAATCTCTTGCAAAAATTTGCTTTCCAGAGAGACTGCCTGGTGTGATTTTTTCTTTGTGATAAGTCATGACCATGGAAACTGCCGTAACGGCACATCCGTAGTCCTTCATTAAAGTATTTGATAGTCCTATTCTTTTATTCCCCCATTTGCTGTCATTTTGAGCGTAATACCATTTTTTTGAAGCAGTACCCGATGTTGGCTTTGATGCTGATTTTTTGATTTTTTCCAAATCACTTCTAACTTCAGCAGAAAGTTCATCTAGATCACCAATCAACTCTTGCATCTGCTGTTCAACTCTTGTCAACAACTTCTTGTACTGTGCCTCTTGTCCTTGAGTTTTTTGCAAAAGTACCTTCTTGGATTGTTCTTCTCCTTCCAAGTATTCAACTCTTTCCTCAAAAGTTTCTTGATGCTCTTTCAATTCTTCGTTCTTTTTCTCAACCTCTCCTTTTTTAGTTTCAAGACTTTCTTTACTCTTTTGAGTATCGATGATAATTTCATCAATTTTTCCGGAGGCCTGATCGATGTATTGTGATTGATTAAGTACAGCAGACACATCTGAGTCTTGGGCCAAAAAAGACATTGTAATATTCTTTTCTGCTTGATAGAAGAATCTAAGCATTGCTGCAAGTTCTTTCCTTCTCTCATCTAGCCCTTTTTGATATATGTCAACTTCTTGGTCTAATAACCCCAATTCTTTTTCATTTTTGGCAATTTTTTCTTTCGTAATCTCCAAATCGTTCTTGAAACTATCGATTTGCAAATCCATCATTTTCAGTTGATTGCCCAACGTTGTTCCTTGTTTTTGTTTGTACAGTATTTGAAGTTCGTAATTCTTTTTTCTATCCTCTAATGTTTCATATCTTTTTTCTGCTACCGATGCATTGGCTGAACTACCAATCCATAGAAACAAAGAGCAAAAAATCAAAGTAGCTACTTTGCTTTTGGTTAAACTATTTTTATTTTTAATTTTATCCATTTTTTTATTTAAGTTCCGCTCAAACTCCCGAACTTCAATTGTAGTATAGATTATACCACATTTCTATTTTTCAAATAATTCCAAAGCTTTTTCAATTCTTTTTAGAGTTTCTGTTTTTCCTAGTGCCCAAGCAAGTTCAAAGGGGCTGGGGCTGAATTTCTCTCCACTAAGACAAACTCGAAGCGGCCAAAGCAAATCGCCTCTTTTGTCACCCGCTGCAGCCAAAAGTGAATCTGTGATTTCTTTCAACGTGAATTGATCTGAAAGTTCCTCGAGGTTCTTTTTTGAAATTCCAAGTGAGTCTTTTGTTTGAATTTCAGAATTTTGTTTCCAAATTAAGAATTCTTTTTCATAGTTCTTAATAGTAAAATAGAAATCAATATTGTCCGTAACATCTGAAAGTTTTTTCATCCTTTCTTGTTCTATTGTTATGATTTTTTGAACCAATTCCTCGTCTTTTTCAAATCCCTTTTCTTTAAAAAAACTTTCAAAATAACTCTCTGTTAAAATTTTCAATTCCTCGATAGTTTTTTGTTTGATATAGTAAGCATTCATCCAATCCAACTTCTTATAGTCAAAAACTGCGCCAGCTTTGTGAAGTCCAGAAACATCAAAATTTTCTTCTAATTCTTCTAATGAAAAATGTTCTTGCTTTGTTTTTGGATTCCATCCCAACAGGGAAAGAAAGTTCACAATTGTTTCAGGTAAGTAGCCTTTTTTCTGAAAATCTTCTACACTCACATCCCCCTGTCTTTTCGAAAGTTTCTTGCGATTTTCGTTTAAAACATTTGGTACATGAATCATTGTTGGCGTTTCCCATTGGAAAAATTTATACAACAAAACATGCTTTGGTGCACTAGGCAGCCAATCTTCTCCTCGAACAATGTGTGAAATTTTCATTAAATGGTCGTCGATCACAACTGCAAAATGATAGGTTGGAAATCCATCTGATTTTATTAAAACTTGATCATCAACTGTGTCGCTTTTGAAGGAAACTTTTCCATAAACCTCATCCTTGAAAGTCACTGATTCTCCTTGCGGAACGTTCATTCTGATTGTAAATGACTCACCATTTGCAATCTTGTCCTCAACTTCTTTGGCAGAAAGTGATTCGCATCTTTTGTCGTATCTTGTCGGTTGCTTCTTTTCTTGCTGAGAGTTTCTCAAGTCAGTGAGTCTTTCAGCTGAACAGAAACAATGATATGCATGTCCATTAGCTAAAAGCTCTTTGATATATTTTTGATAAACGTCTAAGCGTTTTGATTGAAAGTACGGTCCATATTCTCCATTTTCTGCAACATTTCCTTCTTTGTCGAAACTCACACCTTCGTCAACTTCAATTCCAGCCCAATTCAGTGCACCTAGGATTTTTTCTATTGAGTTATCCACCAATCTTTTTTGGTCAGTGTCTTCAACTCGCAACAAAAATTTTCCTTGATGGTTTCTTGCAAGAAGATACGCATACAATGCTGTCCTCAAATTTCCAACATGCACGTTCCCAGTTGGTGATGGTGCAAATCTAGTTCTAACTTCCATTTATTCTTAATTTAATATTAGTTTCCTGCTATTTGAAAAAAATTATTAGCTATTACATTCTTAATATATCAAGTATTGCACACTAAATAGTAGTGTCAATTATATGATTATTCCTTTTTCCTTTAAAAAATCGATTGCTTTTCTGGAAATTCTTTGCTTGTTAAATTGGTAAATTTGATCTATGGTTTTATCCGCCTCACTAGAAGTCATTAAGCGATAGTCTGTAAACTGGGCATCCTTTAGGTCAAACGTATCCAAATCTAGTTCCAGTGCAATATAGAAAAAATGCTTTCCTTTCATCATCATTTTCATTCCATCATCTAATCTTAGTTTGCGACTTCCCCACAACCGCTCAGGAAAAGATATTTTATCCTCAAACAAAATTTCTGGTTCTCCCACAAAATGTTTTGAAATGTCATTTCCCAGCTCCTCGTCTAATTCACGCTTTGCTGATGACGTTATGTCCTCCCCATTATCAATCCCCCCTTGAGGAAATTGCCATAATTTATACTTTTCATCGAAAAACATGAACACTTTTTTGTCATGCACTAGACAAACAGCAATTTGCGGTCGAAAGCTGCTTTTTCTCACAGTATCTATTTCTTTTTGTGAAATCTTCATTTTAATTACTTTGAATTATCAAAAATATATTTAATTGGGAAAATAAACACAGCAGAAAATACTCTTTTGATACGCTGTTTCTTTTTGGAATATCCCCTCAAAATAAGCACTCTCCAAAGCCATTCGAATCCAAATATTCTCATTAATTTTGGAGCCCTTCTTGTTCTCTTTGTCCAATAATCAAATGTCCCCCCAGTACCAATTGCAAGTCTTAAATCTGGCAAATCTTCTTTATTTTTCAGGATAAACTCTTCTTGCGACGGGGCGCCCAATCCGACAAACAAAACTTGCGTATTCTTGGATAATTTTTCTTGTTCCCCACTTTCTTTGTCTTCGAGATATATTCTGCACAAATTGCTTTTTTTCTGACCAAACTTTTCCTTTAAAAAAAACTTGAGCTCTTCTTTCGAGCTGAGTCCTTCTTTGTCCATCACAAGGGCGACTTTAAGTTTATTTTTCAAGGCTTCTTCAATAACAACTCCGGCTAAATCAGCTCCTGCGAATCTATGTATCACTTGTCTTTTCAAAAACAATGAGCAAAACACAATTCCAAAACCGTCGGCGATTCTTAAATCAAATTGCTCAAGAAACTTTTTATACCTTTGGTCATGCTTGGCTTTTAGCAAAATTTCAGGGTTCAAAGTTACAATACAAACTGGAATTTTAGAAAAGCTTCTCCCTTTCCTTACTATGCCTAAAACAATTTTATGTAATTGTTTTTTTGTGTAATTGTGAATTTTAATTCCAAAAATTTGATTCTTCATGTGTAAATTCTAGAAACTAAGTGGGATGCTTTGCAAAATACCAGTTGAACGAGTTCTGCCATCTTGAAATACCTCTATTATATCAATATTGTCCACTGATATGTCGACGCTTATCTTGATCTTAGATAAATCAATCTCTTTTGAGAAACTTCTTTTGGGGATTTTGGCTAATTTGATGTGTGGTGAAAATTTACTGATTTCTTTTGCATTTTCATTAAGAGATTGTTCGATAACATTTCTAAGCTCTATCAGTTCTCCGCTTTGTGGCCCCACAAGCCAAAGCATTTTTGGATTTTGAGAGTTTGGCCCCCATGCAATTTTTTCGAAACTTAGATCAAAAGATTTGATTTCACAAAGCTCTTCCTTCAGAATCTCTCCTATCTCAAAGAGTGATTCTTCATCAACCTTTTTAATGATCGCCAACTGAATACTATAAATCTCGGGCTTGACCCATCTTGCGTCAACTGTTTCAACTAGGTTTCTAATTTTTGTTGCGACATGACTTTGAGTGGATTTGTCTAACGTTATAACAATTTGAATATTTTTCAACATAATTTCTATTCTTCTTTCTTATTTAAAAAGTCTTCAAGTACAATTTCCATTGCTGTCACAAATGGCACGGCAAGAATGATCCCCGGAACACCAGCAAGCCTTCCTCCTATGAGCAATGAAAGAATAATAACGACAGGATTAAGCCCAACGGCTTTCTTCATTACCAATGGGACAATTAAATGATTCTCGATCTGTTGAATTAATATATAAGAAATTGCAACAAAAAGTGCTGTCCAGGGCGAAACAGTGCTTGCAATCAAAACAGCTGGCACAAAAGCTGCAAGAGGTCCAATATACGGAACAATCTCAAGTAAGCCTCCTATGAGCGCTAATATCAAAGCAAATGGCACACCGAGGATTGACAAGGCGATAAACTCTAACACAAAGATTATAAACATCAATGAGAATTGCCCGACAAGCCAACGCCCCATCTTTGTTTGAATTTTTTCAACTAGATCAATCACTCTCTTTTTATGCTTTTTGTTGTGAACAATTGCGTTAACAAAAGCTCTCGTGCCATCTTTTTTGATTAACATATAGAATGCTAGAGAGAAAATTACCAATGCCTTGAAAACACCGACTAGGAAGCCTAGTGTGTTTGAAAAAATGCTTGAGAGTGAATTCGTCAAACCATTTGAAAAATTCGCTAAAAAATCATTGAAGTTTTCCTCAAAATGATAGCTGGCCGCAAGATCTGTCACATTTTCGATGAAGTTGTTGATACCTGTAAAATATTCTGGCAGAGCCTTGGTGATCATTTGTGTTTCGTTGCTCAAAACTGGAACTACAATACTCAGAACTAATACAAAGAGTAAAATAGAAGAAAAATAAAGCAAAACAACCGCTAAAATCCTTGGAATCTTTTTAGATTCCATTTTATCAATAATTGGTCCAGCAGCACTGACTATTATGATCGCTAAGAACAACAACAAAAGCACGTCTTTGATGTAATACAAAAAAGAAATAGCTAGTAAAATCAGAATTGTTTTCCAAATAATACTAGGGGAAATCTCAATTTTCTGTACCGTTTTTAGCATAGTTAGAATCTTAGAAGTTTAGTGATTTGTTTTTCATTCTTATGCGGCCCAATCACAGCAAGGTTCAATTTTTCATTTACAATAATTTCTTTTGCTACTGCTTGAATCTCCTCTGCACTAACAGCATCGATTTTCTTCAAGAGCTTTTGAGGAGAAGAAAGTTCTTTCCTGA
>Ga0209249_1001073_pt1 | contig 28532 bp, 23 predicted proteins | sample SaaInlV_200m_DNA_4_FD_184653 | JGI IMG/M metagenome (GOLD analysis project Ga0209249, IMG submission 184653) | Marine microbial communities from expanding oxygen minimum zones in the Saanich Inlet - SI037_S3LV_200m_DNA (SPAdes) (version 2) | ecosystem: Environmental > Aquatic > Marine >...
TCTCTCTGACCTGGACATTGCGAGAGAACGGGAACTCATCCGCCGGATACAGGCGGGGGACGACACCGCGTTCGATGAGATCGCCGAGAATACCAAGCGCGCGGCCTACGCCGTGGCCTTCCGCTGGACCCGCGACCAACACCTGGCCTTTGACACGGTTCAGGAGGCCTACATCAAGCTCTACGGCGCGATCCCCAGCTGGCGCCGATCGTCTCGGATCCAAACATGGCTCTACCGGGTGGTCACCAATGCCTGCATCGACCTGCACCGGAAACGCCGTCGCGAGGTGACCGTGTCGAGCGGCACGAGCCACGCCGGCGAATGGCATGAATGCCTGCTTGACAGCGAACCGTCTGCCTCTGAAAAAGTGGAGCTGTCTGACACGCTTGCGGCACTTCAGGGTTGCCTCGAATCCTTGCCGACACGGATGCGACAGGCCATCCACCTGCGCTACCTCTGCGGACTCTCCCTCCGCGAGGTGTCCGATGTGCAGGACTGCTCGATCGGGACTATCAAGGCCACGCTTTTCCAGGCGCTCCGACGCCTGCGCACACAGATGATCAAGCTTGAGGAGTGTCCATCATGAAGACTCGCCCAAAGGACCAGCGGAACGAAAGCCCCACCACTCCCGACGACGCCTCCGATGTGCCTCCTCCAGAGCTCAGGCCTCTGCTTGTCGGAGACGATGAAATCATCTACCCGGACACCCCCGAATGGCAGAACATCGGCGCAACGGCACGCTTGAAGTTCAACCTGCGTCAGGAATCCTCGCGCTCGTTTCACATTGTCAGGTATTTGGCCGCGGCCGCAGCCGTTCTCGTCATCGCCTCGGTTGCCGCGCTCCGCCTGCGGTCGCCCGGCAACGCCTTGAGCCCGGAACTGGCGGGAACAGGACATTCAGCCACGCAACCGGGCACTGCCATCCTCGCGGACACGGGCACGGCGGCGGACGGAACTTCCATCGAAGAGGCCCTTTCCGATATTCACGCCCTCGCCAGCCAGTTCGAACTGGATTACGTTGCCCTTGAGCTGGTTCGCTCAGGCACACTACGCCAGGACGAGACGCACTACGTCCACCAGATTCTGGAGAGCTATGAGATCGATGCTGCTGAGGTCTTCCTCGCATCAAGAGCCGTCCTCTGATTCCCTCGGATGGCGACTATGCCGTCGTCTGTCCCGGCGCTCCCGTTGGTCCATCGTCCCCAGCCATGGCTGGGCCTGTGTGCTTGTGGCCGCCACAATCACGATCTCGCCACAGGGCCTCACGGCCCCCCCTGCATCGAATCCGTTGTGGGCCGACATCAACGCTTCCATCGCGATGGCCGACTACGACCTGGCACTTGCCTTGTTGGCCGAGCTGGCTGCGGACAGCAAACAGCGGGGCCCAGCCTTGACCAAGGCGGCAGAGGTCTATATCCAGAAAGGCAACGAAGCGGAAGCAACCGAGCTGCTCAAGCAAGCTGCAGTCTTGCCCGGAGGCGCGGACGCGGCCAACACACTCGCCAGGCTACTCTATAGAAAACGTGCCTACGCCGACATCGTCCTTCTGGCACAGACGCAATTCGCGACGCTGTGGGAAGAGGATGTACTGCTGTTGATCCGCAACGCACGACTCATCGAGGGTGAGGACCTTGGCAGCCTGCCGACCGACGCCCTGGCGAAGGGACAAGCCGACACCATCTCGATTGCCTATGCCGGCAACGTGTACGTCTCGGAATACGCGCCCTACTCTGATGACACCAGCATCACGGATGCCGAGCTGCACTCAGACCTCTCCATTCGGCTAACATATCCATGGCGAGACAGCCTCGATCTTGTCGGACGACTGGTCCTTGAGGACGACCAATCGATGTCATCACCGGAGTCCTTTCACGCTTACCAGACACAGTCCTACGGGCTCCATGGCGGCTTCCGCAGCGAGATGCCTGGAGACGGCACACTGCGTTGCGAGTTCGGCATGACACTGATTGACAAGAAACACGCCGCGGACGCCGACATCGGGGGACAGGAGACGGAATGGACCTACGCGACGTCCTGGACCCAGCCGTTCCGGGAGGCAGACATCAGCCTGGGGGCTTACCGAAGCCTGTTCGGCTCGCCCACCCGGGACAACTACACCACGGAAAAGACGGACGCCGCGTTCGTACGGGCCGCCCTGTGCCCACACGAACAGTGGGAGTTCAGCGGCAGATACACGGACATCCATTACACTGGGCGCCTGGAGGATTTCGGTCTGTTGTCCGGCACGGTCCGCTACTCGCCAGTCTCATTTCCGTCCCTGGCACTGAGCTGCGGTGCCGAGCGCGAGCTGCGCGACGACGACGAGAACACGCTGTTCCTGAACGTCGACGGCGTTCTGCAGCTCCCTGGAACGAACGTGCTCCTGGCTTCGACTGGATTGTACGCCAACGTGACTACCCGTGAACGCGATGTCCTCTTGGAGCTGATCCTGACCAAACGCGCCGGTGGCAGACGCTGGGCGTTGGGCCTGTCAGGCAGACACGAGATCAACGTGAACGACCGACGCTCCCTCCAAATCTTCATCCGCGTGCAGTAGCGCTCGAAGGGGGGCGCCGGTGTAGGAGAAACAGACGCAATGCCCAACTACAGCGACATCATTGATCTTGTCCGGACACCCCAGCGTCCCCGGGTGCTGCCCGCAATCTGGGATTTCTTCCCATGTCACGCAGCCGCAGTCGGCGGCGTCCCCAACTTCACCCGGTACTACTTTGACGTCGATGAGAAACTCCGAATCCAGAGGACGTTCAAATCGCTGATCCCCGAAGCCGTGATCCTCCCCGGCGTATTTCCCGATCTGGGTGTTGTAGTGACGGCCTCCGCGTTCGGGGGCAGCATCCGCTGGTTTGATCAGGGAGCCCCGTTCATTGGTGAGACGATTCGCTCTCCGGAGGATATCGATTCCCTGTCTCTGCCGGAGCCAGGCCTGGCCGGTCTGACACCGCTCTGGTTAGTTCAGCGGGACATCCTGCGGCGCAAGCTGGAAGCGCAGGGCATTGAACTGGAACGCTGGGCCATGTCCATGGGACCAGCCGAGATCGCCGGCCTGCTCATGGGGTATGACAAGCTCTACTACGCGTTCTACGACGAGCCGGAACGCCTGGCTCGACTCATGGATCTGGTGACCGACTTCATTATTGCCTGGCTTGAAGTCCAGAGCGAAGCAATGGATGGCGCCCACCTCCTCTGCATCGCCGATCACATGTTCAGCCAGGTCCCCCCGGAACTCTCCCGGCAATTCACGCTTCCGTGTCTCCAGCGCATCTTCACCGCGTTCCCCAATGCGCTCAAACTGTACCACAACGAGGGGCACCACGCCGATGAGCACGTCTCGATGGTCCTGGACTTCGGGGCCGATATCTGGCACTTCGGCAGTGACGTGCACCAACTGGACGAACTCCTGCCCCGACTGGACAATCGCGTCGTCCTGTTCGGTGGCCTTAATCCCCACGGCGTCATGCGACACGGCACTCCTGACGACGTCCGCAAGGCCACCAGCAAGGCTCTGGAGGTAGCGTGCGGACACCGCATGCTCTTCTCCACCGGAACGGGGACTACCCCCGAAGCAACCCTTGCGAACCAGCGAGCCATGGTCGAGACAGTCCTCGAGCGGGATGGCTGAGTTCCAGCGGCCATGCCCCTGTTTCTTGTACGGCGAGCGGCCCTTCTTTCCAGCAGGGCAAGCCCTCCGATCGCCAAGAGAAGATGCCGGCCGGGGGGCCGTACGGCGTACCGGAAGCAGATGACACCTCCTCTTCTCTTGTACGGTGGCAAGCCCTTCAGCCGCCAAACTGTCCCCGTCGAATCTTGACTTCGGCGGCTGCCGTCCTAGCTTTCCCAAACCCCTTCTCCTGAGAAACAGCCCGGGACCGCACACTATGGATGAAGATCGCACATCAGTCTGGTTCTGGCTCCTTCCCATTCTGCTCTTGGGGGTCGCCTACGGCGTGTACCATGCCTATTCCCGGCGCGAACGCGTGACCGAGGTGGAGGAGATTCCCCCCCTGCAATCTGCGGAACTCCCCCTCCCTGGGCCCGTGCCTCCGAGACCAAGCCCGTCGCCGGACGTTGTCAGCAAGGAACCACCTGCACCACCAGCACCGGCAGAGCCAGACATTCTGGATGCCCGGGACATCCGCGGCGCCGAAGCCCTCGTCCGCACAACTCTCACCGCCCTGGTATCAGGTGATGGACTGACCGAGTGGCTGGCAGGCGAGGAACTGGTGCGGCGCTTCGTGACCGCAGTAGACAACGTTGCCGCGGGCCGCAGTCCGAGAGCCCAGGTTCTGCATACCCCGATGGCTGGAAAGTTCGACGTCGTGCTCTCGGGGCAGAGCCTCGCGATCGCGCCAGAGTCGTTTCTGAGATACAGCCCCGTGGCCTCTCTGTTCTGTTCGTTCCCCACCGCCCCCGCTCTCGCTCTCTACAGACGTCTCAGCCCGGTCCTCCAGCGAAGCTATGAGCACATTGGTCACCCGAACGAAGCCTTCGATGATGCCGTGATCCAGGCGGGCCTCGTTCTCATGGCCACACCGGTTCCAGAGGAGCCGATTATCGTGACCGAGAGAACACACAACTACGCGTACACCGATCCTGCCCTTGAAGCCCTGAATGACGCCCAGAAGCACCTCTTGCGGATGGGCCCCGCCAACGTCCAGCGAGTGCAGGCAAAAATCCGGGGCGTGCTGCTCGCCCTGGGCGTGTCCGAACCGAACCTGCCCTGAGGACTACCGGAGAGCGTCCATGGACCGACCGAACATTGTCCTGATCATTGCGGACCAGATGCGCGGCGACTGCCTCAGCTGCGACGGCCATCCGCTGGTAGAGACACCAGCCCTCGATGAGCTGGCAGGCGACGGCACCCATTTCCGCCATGCATACACCGCGTGTCCATCCTGCATCCCCGCCCGGGCGACCCTCATGACGGGGATGAACCAGTGGCACACCGGCATCTTGGGAATGGGCCGGGGCCAGGGCGCCATGCCGTGTGACTACCCCCATACACTGGCAGGGGAGCTCACCAGGCATGGCTATCGCACGCATTTGGTCGGGAAAGGACATTTCAACCCGCAGCGTGCCATGATGGGTTTCCAGAGTCATGAACTGGATGAGTCGGGACGCGTCGGGACGCCCGATTTCACCAGCGACTACCGCATCTGGTTCAAAGAGCAGGTCGGCAGCAAGCCGGTCACGCCCGATGACCACGGTGTCGCCTTCAACTCATGGATGTCGCGCCCCTGGCACCTCGAGGAGTATCTGCACCCGACATCCTGGACCATGACCCGGGCCCTTCACTTCCTCGCGAATCGCGACCAGTCTCAGCCGTTCTTTCTCAACATCTCCTTCGCTCGCCCGCACTCGCCGTACGTGCCCCCACAGCCCTACTTCGACATGTACATCGACGAGGAAACACCCCAGCCGCACTTGGGGACTTGGTCCGCAATGCACGATGAACCGTCCGACGCGGTCAAGACCAACGCCTGGCGAGGGCGCCGCACGGACCGGCAGATCCACCGGGCCCGGGCGGGGTACTACGGCGATATCACATTCATCGACACCCAGATCGGGCGACTTGTGAACTACATGAGTCGCACGATGCGTGCGGACTTCGCAAACACCCTCTTCGTCTTTGTCGCGGACCACGGCGACATGCTGGGCGATCACAACATGTGGCGCAAGACGTACGCCTACGAAGGCAGCGCCCGAATCCCTTTTATCGTGCGCCCGCCCATGACGTCGCAATTCCGGGCCGCGCGTCACAGCGCCGATGAACCGGTGGAGCTTCAGGATGTCATGCCCACCATCCTCGACGTTGCCGGAATCCCGTCCCCGAAGGGCACGGATGGGCGAAGCCTACTGCCGCTGACCCAGGCTCCAGGAAGCGATTGGCGCAGCTACGTCCACGGGGAGCACTCTACCTGCTACTCCACCGAACAGGAGATGCAGTATGTGACCGACGGACGCCGGAAGTTCGTTTGGCTGCCGAAAATCGGTGTTGAGCAGTTCTTCGACCTGGAAGAAGATCCGGGCGAGACGAACGATCTGGTTGCCGCAGGGATACGAGAAGCCGAGGTCGATGAATGGCGCCAGAACCTGGTGACGACATTGGCGGAGCGCGATGCAGGCTGGGTGGTTGACGGCAAGCTGGCCTGCCCTGACGACAAATGGCCCCTGGTCTCACCATGGAAGACCGTTCACTACCAAGACTAGAAAACAGCTCAGACAACGAGGAAATTCATGAGCAAACTACGGCTCGGAATCATTGGGACCGGCGGACGAGGAGTCGGGTCGTTTGGCCAGGCCTTCACCACGACCTTCGCGGATCGTGTAGACATCGTGGGGTTGGCTGACACCAACACCATCCGGGCGGGAAACGCCGCGAAGTTCCTCGGGATCTCGCCCGAAATCCATGACAACGCCGGTGATCTCGCCTCGCGATCAGACGTCGAGGCCATTGTCGTCACCTCGCCCGACTGCTTCCACGAGGAGCACGCCCTGCTCGCACTGCAGAACAACAAGCATGTCTTCATCGACAAGCCCCTTGCAACCACGGTCGATGGCTGCCTGAACGTCATCGAGGCCTCCCGACGGGCGGGTACAGTGCTCTACATGGGCTTCAACCTGCGCCATCAGGTCGTGGTCCGACGTCTGCGCGACATGGCCCGTGAGGGCCTCTTCGGCGATCTGTTCCAGTTGCAGGCAATCGAGCACTACAACGGTGGGCGCACCTATCATTCGCGTTGGAACCGCCTCAAGGAATTCACCGGTGGACTCTTCATCCACAAGGGATCCCATGATTTCGATGTGCTCAACTACATCATGGGTGACGTCCGGCCAGCCCGAGTGTCCTGTTTTGGCAGTGTCTCAACGCTGAAACCTGAAGGACTGCCCTTCGAGCCCGATCCGGGGATTGAACCGGGGCCTAACTGCACAGTCTGCCCATACAACACGCGTTGCCGCGATGCCTATGCCGTGAACGCATCCCCAGGGTCGATTTCGGATTGCCTCTTCAACGAAGAAACAGCCCAGATCGACGGCTATTACAAGAACCTCTGCATGTACATGTCTGAGAAAGACACGCATGATCAGGGAGTGGCGATCATCGAGTACGACAACGGCGCCACCGCAACGCACACCGAGTGCTTTGTTACCCCGATCAGCAACCGGCAGTACTTCCTGGAAGGCACCAAAGGACACGGCGAAGGCGACCTGCATGCGAACCAGATCACGTTCGAGCCGCGCTGGTCAAAGGAGAAGATCGACTACCAACTCGATCCGGGAACCGGAAGCCATGGAGGCGCTGACCCGGTCATGCAGCAGAACTTCCTGGACTGCATCGCGGCAGGGGACCGTCCCACGGCCAACGCCATCGACGGCACCTGGAGCGTAGCCGTCGCCGTCGCCGCAGAACTAAGTCGAGCCGAGAGGCGCATGGTCGAGATCAGTGAACTGATGGACCCCGGAAGTGATCTCCTGAAGTGAGCAAGTACGAAGGAATCTGATCCATGCGCCTCTCAGGCAAGCAAGCTCTCGTAACCGGTGCAAGTCGAGGAATCGGACGGGCGATCGCCCGGACCTTCGCCCGGGAAGGTGCGGACGTTGCCGTGACCGCACGATCCCTTGAGTCGCTGAGCGATGTCGTGAACGACATTGAAGCCTTCGGTCGGAAGGCGCTCCCTCTGGTCTGGGATGTCAGCGACCCGGCAGCGTCATGTGAGCAGTTGAGAGTACTCCTCGAAGCCGTTGGTCGTCTCGACGCCCTGGTGAATAACGCCGGTGTCGTCCGCCTGCCTGAGGACTTCCCCGATCCCACTCAAGAAGCCCTTTGGGACTACACGATGGATATCAACCTCAAGGGGCTGTTCTTCCTCTCCCAGGCTGTTGCCGAAGCGATGAAGGACGAGGGTGGCGGGGTGATCATCAACCTGTCCTCGGATGCCGGCATGCGCGGTGCCGCGAGCCCATACGGCATCTCGAAATGGGGGGTCATCGGATACACACAAGGGCTGGCCAAGCAGATGGCCCAGCATGGGGTTCGGGTCAACGGCATCGCTCCCGGCCCTGTGGCAACCGGAATGATGCGTTGCGAGGATGGCGAACCCAAAGACTCCGCGCCTCATCCTCTGGGGCGTTTTGCCCTGCCGGAAGAGGTGGCAGACGTGGCTCTTTTCCTAGCGTCAGATGACTCTCGGGCGGTCTTCGGCCATACCATCGTCGTGAACACAGCCAACGACTGAGGCAGGTAAGAGGCCCTGCGTGGTAGGCGACACATGGCCTGTGTCGCCTACTTCTGTTTCGCCGAAGGTGTCACGCTTGTTTCCTCCGCGTAGGGACGTCTGAGGCTCGACCGCCTCCGTATGCGGCCTGCTTCAGGGAGCGGGGGGGGCCTGGGCAATGCTATTGACTTCCTCTGCCCCCCGTGTCTGGCCGAAGAGTCGCCGGGTGGCACCGCCTCCCACATTGTGCGCTTCTCGAGAGTGGGAGGGGCCGTTTCGACGCGTCCCACGGCTGTGGGACTTGCTCAAGGCCCTGAGCCTGGTCGAAGGGCTGCCATGCCGCGACCGTCCCCAGAGGAAGTTAATAGCATTGGGGGCCTGGGGACAAAGACGAACGCCGCTCCTGCACGAGACAGGAACGGCGTTCAGCAGCAGTACTCAGAACCGACAGGAAATCAGAGGCTCAGGTCGATATCGACCCAGGCTCCGCCCTGCTGGTTGCTCTTGATGGCAGCGTCCATGAAGGCCACGATCTCAAGCGTCACCATTGGGTCGATGGGCGTGTTCCCAGTGGTGAACATGTCCACGATGACCTTGCAGAGCTCGCGGTAGATATACTTGGTCGAGATGCCGGACTGTTTCACCGCCTTCTCGCCCCAAACGGTGTAACCGTAGGAGTGGGCGCCGGCGCGGGTGGCGCGCAACACACCAATCCGTCCTTCATCCCACATGCCGGTGACCACTTCACCCTCCGCAGCGTAGGCGCAGGACAACTTCTGGCAGCCACCGCCCATCAGCGTGTAGAGAATCTCCACGCCGTGGATCCCGTAGTTGAACAGCCCCGGGTTGATGGGATGCTCACTCCCGGGCGAGTAGGCGTTGGCGCCCATGATCTTACCCACGGTCTCGTCGCTGAGAATGTCCTGGACCTCAGGGCAGAACCGAAGCGATGAAGAGGAAAACGTCGGGACGTTGTTCGCCTTCGCCAAGCGCATGATCTCTTTAGCATTGTCGAGGCTGACTTCGAACGGTTTGTCGATGTAGCATGGAATGCCGGCCTCGATGAAAGGCTTGGCCCGTTCCAGGTGCACCGTGCCATCGTTCGACTCGATGCAGACCGCGTCGACCTTGCCGATGAGGTCCGTGAGGTTGTCGACGATCTCAACCCCGAGTCCCCTCAGTTCTTCCGTGTACTCCGGGACGCGCTCCGGGGAGTGCCGCGAAGTGCCGGGGAAGCCCGCGACCACCTTCGCCCCATCGACCCACTGCTCTTCGTCAATGTCAACGTGGTTCATCCGCTTCGTGAACTGCGCAACATGCGACGTATCGAAATCTACGATACCGACCTTGATCATCTCTGCCTTCTCCTTGCGTTGTTGTGACGATCGCGGTGTAAGAAAGACGCCCTATGATACCGAACAGCATTCCCATTGCAAGCACCACGGAGAGAGAAACCGTTGCATCCGCCTGTGCCCTCACATTTGCCCTGCCCGCCCCCTCAAAGCCCGACGAGCCAATTTGTGGCGATTCCCACGCGTCTGCTTATAGTGATGGATGACCGGAGATCGGTCGTCTGACGACCGTCGCCGGTTGCTTTGTCTTCGGGTGTTCATGCCAGTGAGTGAACGGTCACTTTCCGGCAGCCCCAACGTCTCGACCTGATAACAGGACAGCGCCATGCTGAATGACAGCGCATGCCCCACGCCGGAGCTCACCGAGTGCTTCCGGAAGATGCTGCTTATACGCTACTTCGAGGAAGCGTTGAGCGACCTCTTCTCCCGCAACATGGTTGGCGGAACATCACACTTCTGCATCGGGCAGGAAGCCTGTGCCGTCGGGGTCGTGTCAGCAGGCCAACCAGATGACGTGATCGTCTCCAACCACCGCGGCCACGGCCATCTGCTGGCGCGTGGATTGGATCCGATGCGCGTGATGGCCGAGCTCCTTGGCCGAAAGACCGGTTACTGCGGTGGCCGTGGAGGATCGCAGCACATGTGCGCGATGGATCTGGCGTTCCTCGGCACGAATGGAATCACCGGCGGGGGAATCCCCATCGCCACGGGAGCGGCTTTCGCACTCAAGTATCAGGAACGTCCCCAAATCGTCATTGCGTTTTTCGGCGACGGGGCCAGCAACCAGGGCACCTTCCACGAATCGCTGAATATGGCCAGCCTCTGGAAACTGCCTGTGCTGTACGTCTGCGAGAACAACCTCTACGGCATGAGTATCTCAGTGAGCAGTTCGGTGGCCTCCGGCACGGTTGCCGCCCGGGCTCCCGCATACAATATGCCGGCCAGCAGCTGCGACGGCATGGACATCCTGGCCGTGAGAGACCATGCTGCTCCGCTCATCGAGCACGTCCGCTCGGGGGCAGGCCCGGCACTGCTTGAGTTGCACACCTACCGCTACTGCGGCCACTCGAAGAATGACGCCCGGCTCTACCGGACTCGCGAGGAAGAAGCCGAGTGGCACAGCCGTGATTGTCTGGATCAGGCGGCGAACCTCCTCCGCGAACGCGGCATCTCGCAGGCCGAGATCGACGCAATCAAACAGGCTGTGAACGTTGACATTGAACGAATCGTCGACGAGGCCTCACAACAACCTTACGGCGATCAAGACCACGCTTTGGGAGGCGTTTATGCCTGACCGAGACGCTGCCGACCCTATCTACTTCTCGAAAGCGGTCAACGAAGCGCTGGATGAGGAACTCGCCCGCGACGCAAGCGTCGTGCTCATGGGCGAAGACATCGGCGTCTACGGTGGAGCCTTTGGAGTCACGCGCGGCCTCTATGAGAAGTATGGGCCGAAACGACTGCAGGAAACACCAATCTCCGAAAACAGTTTCGTAGGGGTCGCCGTCGGGGCCGCTATGATGGGACTCAAACCCGTCGTCGAGATCATGTTCATGGACTTCATTGCCCTGGCCCTGGACCAGATCCTGAACTCTGCCGGTAAGCTCCACTACATGTACAACGGGCAGGTAAGTGTGCCGATGGTGGTCAGGACACCGGGGGGAGCAAAGGGCGGCTATGGCCCGAGCCACTCACAGATGCTCAGCAGTCTCTTTGTGGGAATCCCCGGGATCAAGGTCGTGGCGCCCTCCACGGCAGCGGCGGTCAAGGGACTGCTCAAGAGCGCGATCCGGGACCCGAACCCCGTTGTGTTCATCGAGAACAAGCGGCTTTACGCCCAGCGCGGCGACGTTCCCACAGGTGAGTACTGCCTACCGCTGGACAAGGCCATCGTCAGTGCCAAGGGCCAGGATGTTACCCTCTTTGCCTATTCGGCCATGGTCCCCATTTGCCTGGCCGTGAAGGACTCGTTCGCAGCTGCAGGAGTGAGCATTGAGGTCGTCGACTTGGTGAGCCTGCAGCCGCTGGACCGCGCAACCATCGCGGAATCGGTGGGCCGAACGGGCCGGGCCGTATGCGTAGAGGAAGCGTGTGTTACCGGCGGAGTAGGGGCGGAAGTGGCCGCCATCATCGCGGAAGAATGTATGGACTGCCTTGAAGCCCCCGTTCTGCGCGTAGGGGCTAAAGACGTCCCCATAGCTGCCTCCCCCGAACTCGAGAAGTTCGTGCTGCCCAGCGCCAACGACATTGTCCGAGCCGTCCGACGCACGCTTGAGTGGTAGGCTGTTCGCCGAGTCTGTCCGCGCTGCCCTCAGAGCCGCAACTCCCGGGCGGGAACACGGGTAGGGGATGCCCGGTGTGCCGCGAGCCCCCAGGCCCAGCCTCGGTTGATTCCGGCCCCAGTGAGGCTAAACTGTCCTCATCATGCCGAGGCACGTGTTGGTCGCGGCCAATCGGAGGACCAGGACCGGTGCTGCCATTCTCCAAAATCGCCGTTCTTGGCGGCCGAGGAATGCTCGGAACTGAACTGTGCTGCCAATTGGCCGCCAGAGGGGTGACCGTCACCGCCTACGATCTGCCGGAGTTCGACATCTGCAACGAGTCTCAACTCGCAGATGCGGTGGGTGATGCCGACGCGGTGGTCAACTGTGCAGCCTACACCAACGTGGACGGAGCCGAAGCACAGCCAAATGTGGCCGAAGCCGTCAATGCAGGAGCCATGACGGCCCTGGGAGAGCTCGCGGCCAGGGCCCACACGCATGTCATCCATGTCAGCACGGACTTCGTCTTCAACGGCGCCTCGGATCGCCCCTACAACGAAGACGATGATCCCTCACCTTTGAGCGTCTACGGAAAAACGAAACTGCGAGGCGAACGCGCCGTACTGGGAGCCGATTGCCCCGCTGCTGTCGTTCGTGTGCAGTGGACATTCGGCCAGGCCGGCAACAACTTCATCACCAAGTTCCTCGAACGCGTTGCCGGAGGAGGCGACCTGCTGATGGTCGACGACCAGCATGGTGCCCCGACGTGGACGCACGACGTTTCCCACGCCCTGATCGAGCTCCTCGAACAGCAGACGACCGGGCTCTACCATTTCGCAGCATCAGGATACACGACGCGGTACAGCGTTGCCGAGCACATCCTCGACGTATTGGGACTGAAGCGAAACCTGGCTCCCTGTCGAACGGCGGACTTCCCGGCCGCAGCGGAGCGCCCCCTGAATTCCCGTTTCGACTGCACAAAGATCGACAGTATCCTGACTCGGCCACGACCGGCCTGGAAAGACTCGCTGACGACATTCCTCGAAGAACTCAAAGACAACGGTCGAATCCCGGCACCGACCTGAAGATTGTGAGACGCGGCGACCGCCTCAGAACAGGCGGCGACCCCGAAGCCTGAGGGTACACACTATGGACTGCAAATCACTGCTCGTGACAGGTGGCGCCGGATTCATCGGCTGCAATTTCGTCCGGCTGCTTCTTGAGACGGAACCGGACGTGCAGATCATCAACCTGGATGCGCTGACCTACGCCGGGAACCTGGCCAGTCTGGGGGACTGCCTGGACTCGCCCCGGCATCACTTTGTCAAAGGGAGCATCACAAACCCCGAACTCGTGGGCTTCATCCTGCGCGAGTACGCCGTCGACGGCATCATCAACTTCGCGGCCGAGAGCCACGTTGATCGCTCAATCACAGGCCCGCAAGTGTTCGTTGAAACCAACGTCGGTGGGACACTCAACCTGTTGCACGAAGGGCGCGGCGCGGGCATCAAGCGTTTCCTGCAGGTGTCCACAGATGAGGTCTACGGCTCTCTGGGCCCCGAGGGGGCGTTCTCAGAAACGACCGCGCTCTCACCCAACTCACCGTACAGCGCCAGCAAGACAAGCGCAGACCATCTCGTCCACGCGTTCCATCACACCTATGGCATGGACACGGTGATAACCCGCTGCTCCAACAACTATGGCCCCCTTCAGTTCCCCGAGAAACTGATCCCCCTGATGATCATGAACGCTACCCAGGACAAGTCGCTGCCAATCTATGGGGACGGGCTCAACGTCCGTGACTGGCTCTACGTCGGTGATCACTGCGCCGCGATCTGGCGGGCTTTCCAGGCTGGGAAGAGCGGAGAGGTCTACAATGTCGGCGGCAACAACGAGCTGGCCAATATCGAGCTGGTCAAGACGATTCTCCGGCACCTGGGCAAGCCCGAGTCGCTCATGACCTTCGTCAAAGATCGCCCCGGACACGACCGGCGTTACGCGATCGATGCAAGCAAGATTGAACGCGACCTGGGCTGGCGCCCACAGGTGGACTTTGATACCGGAATCACGCAGACAATCCAGTGGTACCTGACCAATCAGGAATGGCTCGATCAGGTTGTCTCGGGCGAGTATCAGACCTACTATGAGGCGATGTACGGTCGGCGCGGCGCAGTGTGACAAGTGAGCGGTCGCCTCTGCCGAAGGTCCGGCCGTCATACCCGAGTGTGTAACGTCAGCCAAAGCGCATGGAGGAGCAGGTTCTCCGCAACCGGCCTGGCCGCATACGGAGATGCGGCGCCTCCAACGGTGTGTTTCGTGCTCATATCGGTGAAGTTACACACGAATGTCGTGAGCGCGACGAGACCGTCGTGACGCTAAACAACCTGAGTGATTGCCACTAATGCACCTTGTACCCACCAAATTCGACCAGGCGTTCATCATCGAACCACGCGTTTTTGAGGATCCGCGAGGGTTCTTCTTCGAAAGCTACAACGAAGCCGCGTTTACCGACGCTGGAATTGACGCCGTCTTCGTCCAAGACAACCACTCGAAGTCCTGCGCGGGAACGGTTCGAGGAATGCACTTCCAGGCTCCCCCCCGAGCGCAGGACAAACTTGTCCGTGCCATTGTTGGTCGCGTGTTTGATGTCATCGTTGATCTCCGCCACGGCTCACCCACCTATGGGCAATGGGAAGGGCATGAGCTCTCAGCGGACAACCGTCGGATGCTCTTTGTCCCAAAGGGATTCGGGCACGGCTTCTGTGCCCTGAGCACAACGGCCGAGATCCTCTACAAATGCAGCGACTTCTACGCCCCGGAAACCGCTGGCGGTTTTGCCTGGAACGATCCGGATGTGGGGATCGACTGGCCGGTCGACAGCCCGGTGTTGTCAGCGCAGGACCAGCAGCATGGCCCTCTGGCAGAACTGCCCGTTATGTTCCAATACCAATCCTGAATTGACCGAGGGTTCCCGCATGATTCGACGAGCAAGCACCTACGATTCCGAAACACGGACAGAAATGCGTGGCGGAAACGGCGACGTTGTCATCGAGCACTTCTGGAAGAAAGACGAGCTCAAGGGGAAGACCCGGCTCTGCGCCAAGCTGACCCTCGCCCCCGGAGCCAGTATCGGGCTGCACGACCACGTCGATGAGGAGGAGATCTTCATTGTGCTCCGCGGACAGGCGAAGATCCAGGATGGTGCGGAGACCGCAGTCGTCAACGTCGGAGACACGATCCTGACCGGGGACGGCAGCGGACACGCAGTCGAATCCGTCGGCACAGACCCCCTCGAGATGGTTGCCCTCATCGTTCAGTACTAGTGGCGGCGTACAGGAGTGATTGTGGCCGAAAGCTCAGCTCACCCATCCCGAAGACAAGGGGAGCCTCGCCCGCTTGGGAAAGGACGTTGGCTGCGGCTCGAGGAAGTCGACTACACCGGCCACGACGGGCAGCTCAGGATGTGGGAGTCTGTCGCCCGTGAGGGCACGGTCGGAGCTGTCGTGATGGTGGCTGTCCTGAAACCGTCCGGACGGCTCGTCCTGAGCCGGCAGTACCGCCCTCCCGTCGATCAGGTCGTCCTGGAATTCCCGGCCGGGTTGGTGGACGCGGGGGAGACACCGGAACAGACGGCCATGCGCGAACTCCGCGAAGAGACGGGATTCTCCGGCGACGTCACCCAGGTCCTTCCCCTTTCCTACAGCTCGGCCGGAATGAGCAACGAGGCGGTCTGGCTCGTCACTCTCGATATCGACGAAGACCTCCCGGCCAACCGTACCCCCGAGCCTCAGCCTGAAGATGGAGAGGATATTGAAGTCGTTCTCCTCCCCCTCGAAGAGCTTGCCTCCTGCCTGCAGACTCCGGAAGGAGGCGGTGGACTCGACTCCAAAGTCGTGGCCTTTGCCCTCGGGGCCAACCTAGCTGTGAAGTGAGTTACAGTCATCGGGGAACACACGTAGAAACAGCCCTTTCACCTCAAACTAATAATGATTCCTGATTCTTCTTGGAATGGGGGCCCCCAAGCGCTACACTGTGTGGTGAACGGGGAATGAGAATGAGCGGGCAAGGAACCGCAACTCTCTCCTCGCGACAATCCGAGTTTGGTAGGCCCACGGAAGAAGGACCCAGAGAGATGCCCCTCAGAGAACGCTTCACCTTGGTCGAATTACTCGTCACGATCGCCATAATTGCCATTCTGGCCGCCTTGTTGTTGCCGGCTCTCAACCAGGCCCGCGAAAAGACTCGTCGGGTTAGCTGCATGGCCAATCTCAAGAACATCGGGATCGCGATCCGATCCTACGCCACGTCCTTCGAGGAGCAATACCCCAATGGAGACAACGCGGCCGGCCTGAACAAGCTCGTTGACCAGAGCTACGTGAAGACAACCAAGCTCTTCCTCTGCCCGAGCACGGTGACGAAAGCCGGCAGCGAAACCGTCTTGACCGACCTGTGCCTGGACTATGTCTACAAGGGAGGAATGACGGAGAAAAGTTGCGGCATCTCGACAGGGCTGGCGATCGACCGCTACACGACCCCCAACCACAAGGTGTACGGATCGGTCCTCTTCGGCGACGGCCATGTGGAGGGCTTCCGGGCCCCGGATTGGGCGACTAGAGAGAAGGCCCACAACGTCGGGACATGGCCGGCTGACCCGCATTGACGCAAGGGCGCATTCCCTCACTCAGCGAGCGGTTTCCAGGAACGCGTCCACCGCACTGACGGCATCCGCCACAACGGGAATTCCGGCTGCGCGACCGCGTTCAGCGTATTCACGGCCATGCCCTGTCTCCACCAGATAGCCGGCACATCCCGCCTTCTCAGCCGCCTGTAGGTCGCTCAGCTTGTCGCCGATGAGGAACGACGCGCCCAAGTCCAGCCGGTAGTCGGTCGCCGCCGCCAGCAGCATGCCCGGTTCCGGCTTCCGGCAACTGCACGAACGGGCGTAGCGCTTCACAGTGCCTTCCACATGGTGTGGACAGTAGTAGTACGCATCAATCCCGGCACCCTCCGCGGCGAGCAGGTCGTCGATACGCTGATGCACGGCGGGTATCGCATCTTCGGGGAAGACTCCCCTGGCCACTCCTGACTGGTTGGTGACCACGATCAGCAGATACCCTTCCTGACGCAACCGCCGGAGCGAACCCGAGATGCCGGGCATCAGGCGAACCTGATCCGGGGAGCTCAGGTAGTGTGCGTCCTCGATGAGCACGCCATCACGATCCAGGAAACAGGCTCTGTTGGGATTCCCGCTGGTGTCCAATGGACTCACCATCCTTCGTACTGTCAGTCAGAGCCGTGACTTGCTCTTCCCGAGCCCTGACCAACGGGAGGGGTCTTCTTCCAGGTGGCAGGAAGACCGCTTACGTTGTGCGCGGCTCGGTTCAGGCAACACCCGTGTCCGCCTTTCCGTCAGAGCCGTGACTACCAGGAGCGGTCCCGTGTCCGCCTTTCCGTCAGAGCCGTGACCTGCTCCTTCCGAGCCCTGACCAACGGGAGGGGGGCTTCTTCCAGACGGTAGGAAGACCGCTCACGTTGTGCGCGGCTCTGTTCAGGCAACACCCGTGCCCGCCTTTCCGTCAGAGCCGTGACTACCAGGAGCGGTCCTCCCACGGTTCAGAAGAGAGCCCGTCCTGAGGAAGGCTGCCCTGGAGCTTGGCGGGCACGCTCACAAGATAGCCTCCCGGCGACGAAAGTGGAGCCGCTCCCCTGCAGGCTTGCACAATGCCCGTCCGGTGCGAGAGTAGTGGAATTGACGGCCAAACGACGGGATCAAGCGCCAAAATGAACCCACACATCTCCATCGCCATTCCGCTGCACAACGAAGAGGCGTGTGTCTCGGAACTGCTCTCACGGCTCGAGTCGGCCATGGAACCTCTGCCCGACTGCGAGTTCGTCTTCGTCCTTGACGGGTGCACCGACAGAACCTTGCCCCTGCTGCTGGAAGCCCAGAAGAGGGAAAAGCGGATCCGCGTGTTCGAGCTCAGCCGAAACTTCGGGCTCAGCGCAGCCGTACACGCGTGCCTTGAGCTGAGTCGCGGTGACGTAAGCGTGATTATGGACGGTGATCTGCAGGACCCACCCGAGCTGATTCCAAAGCTGGTCGCGAAGTTGCAAGAAGGCTACGATGTCGTATTTGTCAGGCGTGAAGCCCGTCAGGAGAGTCTCGGCATGCGGATCATGTTCAGGCTCTTCTACACCATTCAGCACCGCGTGGCCGACATCGAGATACCCATGCAGGCAGGTAACTATTCCTGCCTCTCCAGAAAGGCTAAGGATGAAATCCTGGGGCTCTCTGAAGCGAACCGCTTCTTTCCCGGACTCCGAAGCTGGATCGGCCTGCCTTCCGCGGAAGTGCTCTGTGATCGCAAAGCCCGTTTCGCGGGGCAGCGCAAGCAGTCCTTCCGCCGCCTCGTTCACTATGCCATGGACGGCATATACAACTTCAGCTCGCTGCCCCTCAAGTTCAGTTTCTTCATCGGGGTCCTGGGGCTGCTGTTCGGCTTCGCCATGATCTGCAATGTCCTCTTCCAGAAATTCGTCACCCATGAGGCGATTCTGGGCTGGACGTCGACGGTCATCTGCATCAGCCTCTTCTCCGGCGCCCAGTTGGTGTCGGTTGGGATCCTTGGCAGCTATATCAAGCGCATCTACGACGAAGTCCGGCAACGGCCTCTGTACGTTGTCAGGAGACGCTGGGAGTAGAAAAGAGCCCATTGACGAACGGTCGCCGGGTTGGCACCGCCTCCCACATTGGGGTCGCCCTCGGCTAACATGGGAAGGGCTGCCACGCCGCGACCAGCTCTCGACTCAGTGGCCAAACAGATGAGTGCCCCCCGCCCTCCAACTTCCCGACCGACTCGCATCCTCAGGCATGGCCTACCCCCTCGTCTGATTCCCTGGCTGGTGGCTCTCCTCCTGGCCCTTCAACAGGTGCTCATGCTGAGCAGCGTCTGCACGAAGAGCCCCACCTCGGACGAGATTTTCCATCTGGTGGGCGGCTACTCATACTGGCAGCGTCACGATTACCGGATGCAGCCGGAGAACGGAGTTCTTCCACAGCGCTGGGGCGCACTTCCTCTGCTCGCAATGGGGCTCAACTTCCCTCCCCGTGAAACGCCCGGATGGCAGACCTCCGACATGCTCAAAGCAGGGCAGCGTTTCCTCTACCATGAAGAGAACGATGCAGACCGGATCGTTCTCGCTGCCCGGATGGCGATGGCGTTGCTGACCCTGGGGACAGGGCTCGTGGTCTTCCTGTGGTCTCGACGCCTGTTCGGTGATCTGGGCGGCCTAATCTCTCTGGCCCTCTTCGCGTTCTGCCCGACAGCCTTGGCCAACGGCGCGCTCGTGACGTCAGATATGGCATCCGCACTCGCTTTCCTCACTGCCCTGGCGCTCGCCTGGCAGCTGATGAACCGCGTTACGCTGAGCCGAACAGGTCTCACCGGGGCCGCCCTGGGCTGCCTCTTTGCTGCGAAGGCGTCCGGTGTACTCATCCTGCCGATGCTCGCCTTCCTCGCTCTGCTACGCCTGACCTGGAGACGACCTCTCAGCCTGGAACTGAGGAAACGGCGGCGCCTCATCACCGGACGCGTACCGCAGCTGTGTTGCATCGTGGCAACCCTTGTCTGTGCTGGAGCGATCGCCTGGGTGACACTGTGGGCCTTCTACGGGTTCCGCTACCGGGCCTTTGCCCAACCACCCGCCCCCGGCGAGGTCTTCGCCGAAGGCCTGACCATTGACAGCATGACGAGTGATGACGCCCCAGGACGGGCAATCCGCTGCTTCCGTGACCATCGCCTCTTCCCTGAAGCGTATCTGCACGGGTTCGCCTTTGTGCTCAAACATGCAAGTGGCCGCGTGTCCTTCCTGCACGGTGAGTACAGCACTGAAGGAAGAGCGGCCTTCTTCCCCTATTGCGCCGCTGTAAAGACGCCTCTGCCCATCGCCTGCATCATTCTGTTGGCCTTGTGCTCCCTCGGTGCCGACAGATTTCGTGGACGGAGGCTGCCAGCAAGACAGTTAATCGCTCGTTTGCGGTCCTCGCGCCGCGCCTATGCTTCCGCCCCGCTGTGGACCTTCCTGGTGGTCTACTGGGCTGTGGCAGTCGGCGGCGACCTGAACATCGGTCATCGCCATATCCTGCCGGTCTACCCGTTCACCTATATCCTCTGCGGTGCCGCAGCGCTCTGGCTCTCCCACTCCGCATCGCGCTGGTGGACAAGAGCGCTATGGGCCTGCTTGATCCTGCTCGGCCTTGAAATGGTCCTGACGTGGCCGCACTACCTTGCCTACTTCAACCAGATCGCTGGTGGGCCAAGCCAAGGGTACCTGCACCTCGTTGACAGCTCACTGGACTGGGGACAGGACGCCCCGGGGCTGAAGCAGTGGATTGCTCAAGAGAAGCAACGCGCCCCGCAGGCCCGTATTCATGTGGCGTTCTTCGGCACGGCCGAACTGGACCACTATGGCATAGAAGCGGTTCGCCTCCTCTCAGGTCCGGGGCTCGAAGAACGTGAAACTCGCCCATGGACCGGAGGTGTCTACTGTGTCAGCGCTACTCTCCTCCGTGGAATCCTCACAACGGCCCCCGGCCCCTGGACTCCCGAGCATGAGAAGGTCTACGGACACGTGATCCCCAAGCTCCGTCCTACGTCGCAGGAGATTGCCGAGAACGGTGTCTCGGCGGAACTCCCCCCGGACGAAGTGAGGAGGCTGAACAATGAACTCGCAGACTACGAGCAGCTTCGCTTCGCCCGCCTGCGAGCCTATCTTCTCACCCGCAGACCCGACGACCACATCGGCTACTCGATCCTGGTCTTCCGACTAACCGAAGACGACCTCAAGAAGGCTCTTGATGCCCCGCTGTCTACGTGGGAACAGCCGTGAGTTCCGCCATCGCCGCAGAACATCCAACCAATGACACGTAACCTGCCAACCTGGCTCAACGGAATCATCGATCCCACCCGGCAACGTGCCCTGTTGACGGTTGCGACATCACTCCTCGTCGTGGCTTTCCTGGCCCAAGGTTTCTCGGCCGCCGTGGGGAACTCGATGTGCAACGATGAGAGCAAGCACATCGTGACCGGCTGGTGGCTCCTTCAACATCGTGAAGCCTGCCTCGGAATCGACAACTCGCCGCTGACGGCTGTATTCGCCCTCCCTCTCCTTGGTGACCAGCTGAGCCTGCCCCGCGATGCGGCTGAGACACTCAATCCGCACGAAGCCGGCTACCAGCTGATCTTCACCGCCCCGGATCCGGAGTGGATCCTGCTCAGAGCCCGGGCTGTCATGCTGCTCCTGGGCGCCTGCACCGTGCTGCTCGCGGGCATGTTGAGTCGCCGGCTGTTCGGCCCCGCGGGACAACTCTTGACTGTCTGCCTCGTCGCTTTTGATCCGAATCTGATCGCGCATTTCTCGGTCGTCAGCACCGACGCCCTTCTTGTTTTCACAACTATTCTCTACGTCGTGGCTCTCGATGGCTTCCTTCGGACGCCCACGCGCCGAGGAGCGGCAGGCGTCGGGATCTGCCTGGGGATCGCGCTCATCGCCAAATACACCAGCTTGGTCCTGCTCCCGGCAACCGGTCTGCTTCTCCCTTTCTATCTTGAGCGGCTGCGGAAGCGCCCCGTGAAACAATGGGGCGTTGACGGTTGTCTTGCTCTAGTCGCCGCCCTCGCGGTCGTGTGGGTTGGCTACGGTGCCCATATCACCACGGCCCCGCCTTTCCTCCCTATCCCCGGTTTCCTGGCCGGATTGGGTAGAGTACGCAGCCTGGCGGCTCATGGGATGCCAAGCTACCTCTGTGGCCAAGTCAGCACGTCATGGCGCTCCTATTTCCTCTATGTCCTGGCCTTGAAGACCCCAGTCCCGCTCCTGCTGCTCTGGGGAATCGCGGTCGTCGCCGGGGCTCCCGGAACGCGGCGCGCGTTCCTCGTGCCAACCTTCTCCGTCCCGGCCCTGGCCGCGGTGTTCTACACCATCTGCCTGGCCTCCGACCTGAATCTGGGGGTTCGCCACATGCTGCCCTGCTATGCTCTGATGGCCATTTTCACAGGAGGACTCGCCCCGTGGTTGGTCGAGGCCAAACGGCGAAGCCCTGTGCGAGCACTGACAGGAGTGCTGGTCCTGTGGCTCGCGGGTGAGGCGATGTGGATGGGTCCCCACCATCTGGCTTACTTCAACCAGTTCGCGGGTGGACCAACGGGTGCCATACGTTACCTGGGGGACTCCAACCTGGACTGGGGACAGGACTTGAAGCGTCTGAGAACTGTCATGGACGAGAACGGGTTTGAGGAGGCGATCGTCGCCTACCTGGGGAACACAGACCCGGCGTTCTACGGCATCACCTACCAGTGCCTGCCGGTCATGTTCTACGGCTCAACCAACGGCGATCGGGTGGTCAGCCCCCAGCGCGAGATCCTAGCGGTCAGCACCAGCAATCTTCAGGGCATCCACTATGACCGACCTGATCCGTTCGCCTGGCTAACCGAACGTCCCCCAATCGCCCGGGCCGGCTACAGCATCTATCTCTACGACATCACGGGCGATGCGGCAGCACATCGGGAACTGGCTGGGATCTACGCTCAATTCGGAATGCATGGCCTGCAAGCCAGGGAGCTGGCCAAGGCCGGGCACCCGGGCAGGGCTCGGAATCCCCGGCCTTCGCCACTAGATTAGTGGTTCGACCCTGAGGGGCTGCGACCCAGGAAACTTGATTGCCAGCAGCAAGAGACGAAGAGCAGGGCAGCACTCGCCCTGCGATGGCACAGCGACCTCCCATTGACCATGCGCACCAGAACCAATGCCGGCCACCTACTGCTCGCGCTTCTTCTCACCCAGGCGTTCCTGCCCTTCGCCGGGCTAAACGTCGTTGGGGCACTCGCATTTGCGTTGGCTTGGCGGCAGTACCGCGGAGAGATGGCATTCAACGAGCCATCGTCGGCTCAGAAAGACGCACTTCCGCCACGGCTCACCATCGCCTTCCTCTTGGTGATTCTCCTGCTGGGGTGTTGCTTCCGCCTCTTCCTGCTCACCCGGTTCCCACCAGGCCTTTATATCGATGAGGTGCAAACCGCCCGGAACGCGTTGCTCTGGCGCCTCGGGACAGCAAAGAACTGGTCAATGGCAACCCCGCTCAGAGAAGCAGGCGGGGTGGAGACCTCGAACCTGTACCTCGCTTATGCCTCGTTGATCATGGACATCTTCGGCGACGGACTGATCGGAGTCAGGATGATCTCAGTGCTGCCCAGCCTCCTGTGCATCCCCCTCGTCTATTGGTTGAGCATCCAGCTGTGGGATAGGAGGACCGCCCTGCTGGCGGCGTTCCTTCTCGCGGCGTCGCATTGGGCCGTTCGCACAGGTCGCACGGGATGGGATCAAGTCGTGATGACTGCCCTGCAACTGCTGTCACTTGCTGCGCTCCTGCATGCTCTTCGCCAGGACCGTATACGCTACAGCTGCTTGGCAGGTATTGGCTTGGGACTGGGGCTCTACACCTATATCGCCTCTCGACTCGTCGTGGCACACGTCCTAGTCTGGGCCATCTGTGAGGTCATCGCGTCCAACAGGCGACGCCGGACGGCCTGCCACTTTGGCGCTGCCCTTGGTATAGCAGCCGTCCTGGCCGCCCCGCACGTCCACTACCTTCTGTGCCGCAGCCCAACTGCGCTCAGCCTGCGGGCGTCTGAGCTTCTCTTCTCCAGAGGAGGGGGCTTCATCGAAGGCTTCCGCATCCTGTTCGAGAACATCGTCCGGCACATCACCATGTTCAATGGCCCAGGTGGTCTCTACGTACGGGACAACCTGCCCGGGGCCCCCATGCTTGATCCGGTGACGGGAATCCTGTTCCTGTTCGGACTTCTCCACCTGCTCAACGCCCCGGGACGCCGACGCCGGCTGATGGCGAGCTGGTACCTGATCTGCGTTCTTGGTGGTGTACTCTCACAGTCGGGCGAGGGTGCTCCCTACGTCTATCGGGTCGCCAATCTGGCCCCATGGGCCTGCATCGTGGCCGCCGTGGGTGGCGCCACGGCCATGGGGACGCTTTTGACCGCCTTCCCGGCCATAGGCTTGCCGAAGGTGCGTGCCCTCCGAACTGGGACCCTCGCCCTTGCGGCTTGCCTGAACGCCGGCATCATCTTCCTACTCGGAATGAAATGTCCGGACCTGGGACCAGCATTCGGGACGACGGAAGTGCAGGTCGGTCGCTGGCTCAAGACACACCCGAAATGGCGCCCGTGCCATGTCAATGCCCAAGCCCTCTCAGACTGGTACCCTCACGCACACGACTTTTGGCATGCTCCTATCAATGGGCTCAATTTCTACCGTCCCGTCGACTCCCTTGTTGCCATTCAGCTGGCTGCGGGATTGTGTGCTGAAGACGCAAGCTGCATCGTGCGCCCCCCCATCCCGGGCCAGGGGGTTCATCTGGTCAGCCGCCTCCCAAGAGTGTCTGGTTCTCACGCTGCAGTAGTCGTCCCGGTCGCCACGGCCCCGAGGTTGCCCGAGTTCTTCCGGGTTATCGAGCAGGTTGAGCTCCGAGACTATATGGACCGTGCTCTCTGCACAGTGGCCCTCGTCTCACCCAAGCCTCCCAAGCAGACGACGACGAGCCGTTAGTGTGCTGACACCGCCGCTAAAGCTCAAACAGGATGCCTCCGGGAACACTGAAAAGTGGATTGGCGGCTCGCAGGTAGGCTCGGAAGAAGGCGTAGCGCTCAAGGTAAATGTTGTTGACGGCCCCCGGGTCGAAAAGGACATAGTCTATCCCCAAAACACGGAGACGCTCCGCGGCCTCCGCGGCGTCCAACTGTGGGTCGAAGAGGAACGCGACCTCCGGGCTCCACACCGGAACAACGTCAAGCTCAGTCTCCACCAGCGCAGCGTGAAAGTAGGCATTCCCCGAGAGGATTCGGCTGCCCTTGGGGAGTGATTCGCAGTAGGATGCTGCGTTCTCGGCGGGGTGCAAAACCGGTCCGAACGCAAGCTCACTCCAGGAGCCGACGGGATCCCGCCAGATACTGCCGGGCATGATGCTGCTTTGGCAGCACCCCAAGACACACAAGACGACGGTCGCAGCTCGCAGCGAGGACTGAAATCGCCCTCGTTTGCCTTCAGCAAGGGCAATGCCGGCAGCGACCGAAAGCAGAGCCAACACGGGGCTGAGCACCCGGCACGAGTAAAACAGGCCTCCGGAGGTCCGCCCAACAGAGTAAAGCCAGAGCCAGCCGACCACAAGACAGCTTCCTCCCAGGGCCGCAAGACGACGGCGTCCATGGAGTACGCCTCCGACACCGAGGAGTAGTTGAACGGGGAACATGACTAACGCGATCCGGAGCAACTCGGGCAGCAGTCTCGAACCGGTGTCAGTGAACCCGAACTCCTCTACATACTGCTCGAGTATCTGTGTGTGAACCATGTTCACAGTGAACAATCGGCCAACGGGATTGCTGTAGAATGGATTCCCCGCTACAGCCCAATTGCGAATGTACCACGGTGCGGATGGCAACAAAGCCGCCATCGTGAATAGGAAGATGTCCTGCCAGCTCTGCCGCTTGAGAAAGCATGCGAAGACCCCGCAGACGACCAAGGCTCCACCGTACTCCCGAGAAAGGCATCCAAGGGCTGCGGACAGCCCCGCCATGACCATCGAGCGCCAGTCGTCTGCTCCCTTGGCCGAGACAATGAAGTACAGCATTGCAGTACAGGAGATCGCGGTGCTCCCCGTTTCCTGTCCCATGAGAACAGCCCAGAAGAGCATTGGACACGCGGCCACCGCGACCAGGCTCCATCTTGCGGCCTCTTTCCCGGAGAGCGTTTCCGCCAGCTTGAAGCAGAAATACGCAAGGACGCAGTACTGCACCAGCACATAGATGGCGGGTAAGCCTGCGTCTGGCCTGCCCAGAGACGTATAGAGCCAAAAGTATGAAAAGGGGACCAGAGGCGGGATTCCATCGACGTAGAAATAGACTCGGAAGTCCTCCGGTGATATCGGCGGGTAGTAGCTGAACGCACCAGTCTCCAACATCCTCAGAGCAAGGAAGTTCCAGCGGAACGGCATATCGTAGCCACTAAGCGGCTGCATAAACGCTCGCACAAACATCAGGAGGCCGACAGCACTCAGGATGACCACGGGCCATTGCTTGCGGCTGAAAGTGAAGCGTTCGTTCAGGCATCCGCGGAACAAGTTGCCGGTGTTCCTGAGGGCGAAGTAGGAGAGGATTCCCGTGAGCACGGCGAGGACGCTCGCCACGTTCGCATAGCTGAGCGTAACGCTGCAGACACCACACCAGAAAACCACCTGGAAGAGAATCACTGACGAGAGAATGAAGGACGCAGCCAATGGAACCCGGCTACGCAGAAGTGTTGCCAGTGCCAGTCCAGGAAGCAGAAACCCAAGGATGGCACCAACAGCTAGTGAGAGAAAGGCGATCATACGAGCTGAATCCAACGTCAGTAGACCATGATCATGCTGAGTCAGCAACTCTAGAGCGCTGACCGGAAGAATGCCAGACGGGACGAGCCGGCCAAGAGGCCATGTGGTGCCAGCCAACGGGACGGAGTACAGTTCGCTGCTGAGGCTGTTCGCCATCTCTGGATGGTGGATCTCGCCATTCTCGCAAGCCATACACGACCGGCGTTCAGGTAAGGCTCCTGTTGACCGGCTCTGGAATGAGGAACGCGACAATGACCATGTCGACAAGCCGCCCTATCCCGCTCGAGAGCACCCGCATAACGGGCGGTTTCTGGCAAGCGCGTATCGATGTGAACCGTGACGTCACTCTCCCGCTGCAGCACCGTCACTGCAAGGACACGGGACGCCTGGATGCGTTCGCGTGGGAGGACGGGAAGCCGAACCAACCCCATCACTTCTGGGAATCCGACTGCGCCAAATGGATCGAGGCCGCCGCCTACAGCCTGGTGCATAATCCCGACCCCGAACTCGAAGCCCAAGTGGATGCCTATGCGGAGCTCCTGGCCGAATCACAGTGCGCCGACGGCTACCTCAATTCGTTCTACCAACGCGTCCGGCCGAACAAGCGTTGGACCAATCTTCGCGACATGCACGAGCTCTACTGCGCCGGACACCTCATGGAGGGGGCCGTGGCCTACCACGAAGCCACCGGTAAACGGACCCTCCTGGACGTCCTGAGCCGATACGCTGATCACATCGCTCGGATGTTCGGTCCGGAAGAGGGAAAACGCCGGGGTTACCCCGGCCATGAAGAGATCGAGCTCGCCCTGGTCAAGCTCTACCACGCGACCGGTAACGTCAAACACCTTGCTCTGGCCGCCTTTTTCGTGAACGAGCGCGGGACACAGCCCCACTACTTCGACGACGAAGCCAAAGCCCGGGGGGACGAGCCCAGGACCTACCACCATGGTAACTACGACTACACACAGGCACATCTCCCGGTGCGCCGGCAGAAGACCGCGGAGGGTCACTCCGTCAGAGCCTGCTACCTCTACGCAGGGATGGCATCCGTAGCCGCGGAGACGGAAGACGAGGAACTCTTCGCCGCCTGCAGACGCATTTGGGACAACATCACCCAGCGCCGCATGTACATCCATGGCGGCATCGGTTCATCCCGCTTCGGGGAACGCTTCTCGTTTGACTACGACCTGCCCAATGAGGATGCCTACGCCGAGACCTGTGCCGCCATCGCGCTTGTCTTCTTCGCCCATCGCATGCTCCAAATCGAGCCAGACTCACGCTACGCAGACGTCATGGAACGGGCCTTGTACAACGGCGTCATCAGCGGTGTCTCGCTCGACGGCAAACGCTTCTTCTACGACAACTTCCTCGCCTCGCACCCACCCTACCAACGCTTCAATGGCCAGAAGTCCCCTGAGCGTCAAGAGTGGTTCGGCTGCGCCTGCTGCCCCCCGAACCTGGCCCGCCTTCTCGCCTCCCTCAACGGCTACCTGTATACGCAGACGGACGATGCCATCTGGACCCATCTCTACGGCACAAGCGAGGTGACGACCAAACTGGCCAACACTCCCGTGACCCTCACCCAGACAACCGACTACCCCTGGGACGGAGACGTTGTCGTTGAGGTGGCTCCCGAACGCCCGGCCACCTTCACCATCGCCCTTCGCAAGCCGGCCTGGTGTCACGAGGCGACCGTCACGGTGAAAGGTGAGACGGTAGAAGGCCCAGATGAGTCAGGCTACATCGCGCTGCGGCGCGAATGGCAACAAGGCGACCGCATCGTCTTGACCTTGGCCATGCCGGTTGAGCGCATCGAAGCTCACCCCAGTGTCCGTCATGACGCAGGGCGCGTGGCCCTGCAGCGCGGCCCGATCCTGTACTGTCTAGAAGAGGCCGACAACGGCAAAGACCTGTACGACGTCCTTCTCCCGACAGATGCGGAGCTGACCGCAGCCACGAGCGGAAGCCCATTCGAAGGCGTCCCGATCATCACCGGCCCCGCCAAGCGTCGCGACACGGCAACGTGGTCAGACCAGCTCTACCGCCCGGCCGGAACACCTCTGGTCGAAACTGAGATCACAGCCATCCCCTACTTCCTGTGGGCGAACCGGGGTATCGGCGAAATGATCACCTGGATTCAGGGGCGGTAGCGTCAAAAGTTCTATGAAAACAATGAAGAGAGACTGAGCCGGTATGGAGAATGGTGTGGTTTACCATGACGCTTGCTACCGGGCAAGTTCAGATCCGG
>Ga0209249_1001077_pt1 | contig 28453 bp, 17 predicted proteins | sample SaaInlV_200m_DNA_4_FD_184653 | JGI IMG/M metagenome (GOLD analysis project Ga0209249, IMG submission 184653) | Marine microbial communities from expanding oxygen minimum zones in the Saanich Inlet - SI037_S3LV_200m_DNA (SPAdes) (version 2) | ecosystem: Environmental > Aquatic > Marine >...
CCGAAGCCGTAGTTCCGCGGACGGCTACTGCAGCGAAGGAATGGGATACTGGAACTACGGCTTCGGGCACTACCTCATGCTTGGCCTCATGGTGCGCGAAGCCACAGGCGGGACGCTCGATTTCTTTGAGTCGCCCATCCTCAAAGCGATTTCCGCCTTCCCGCTGAACATCCTGATTCAGCCATCCATGGCTCCGGCCTTCGCGGATTGCGGCGTGGGAGCCAAGCCGGGCAGCGATGCTCTGGCCATGATCGATCACGTCTATCCGGAGATCATCCCAGGGGAGTACCGGCTATCCAGTCCACTCGCCGGAGGCATCGTCAGCACGGGCATCCGCACGATGTGCTGGGCGCCGCCGACCACTCCTGCGGCGATCACGGCCGAGGCCCTTCCGCGGCACAGTTGGTTTGGGGAAGCCGGGATTTTGGTCAGCCGGGATCTGCCAGGTGTCGAGCACCCCTTCAGCGCCGCCATCAAAGGGGGGCACAATGCGGAGCACCACAATCACAACGATGTCGGCTCCTACGCGATTGTTCTGGATGGCACGCCCTTCCTCCTGGACCCGGGCGGCGAGATCTACACGCGCCGAACCTTCAGCTCTCAGCGGTACGTGAGCAAAGTCCTCAACTCCTACGGGCATCCCGTTCCCATTGTGGATGGCGAACTGCAGACAACCGGTCGGCACTCGAAGGCCGAAATCCTGGAAACCGAGTTCACCGAGAAGGCCGATCGCTTTGTCATGGACCTGGCCAAGGCTTACCCCGTGGATGAGCTTACGTCGCTGGTTCGGACCTTTGTTCACGATCGCGGTGCACGGACCATCACGATCGAGGATGTCGTAACGTTGGGGTCACCCAAGCCGTTTGGGACGTGTTTGGTGACCTACGAGAAGGTCCATCGCAGGGACGATGGAACGTTCGTGGTCTACGACCAGAAGCATGCCGTCGAAGTCCAGGTAGCGTCCGAGGGCGGCGAGCTGGAGTATGCCTACGAGGAGATAGAGAACCCCGGGCGTCCCTCCCCGAAACGGCTCGGATTCAACTTCAAGGCCCCGGTTGCCAAAGGGCGGGTCATGTTCACGGTAAAGCCGACGACGATGTCCGGCGACCTTCCCGGGATCTACACCGAGCCGAAGTGGCAGGGGGCTGCTCCCGACCAGGACAGGGGCGTCATGGTCCAGGCCGAAGCCTTCACGAAGCAGACCGGCGGAGAGGTCACTGTGTGCGAGAAGATCGGCGCCGACGGCAAGTGCTTCAAGTTCTGGGATGAACTGGGCCATATTCTGGAATGGCAGATCGCCGTGCCTCAGACAGGACGCTATGCCGTGCTCGTCCGGGCCTGTCACGACTCTGAGAATCCTGTTACCCGGGCGCTTTCCGTGGATGGGAACGCTGTGTTGGGTGATGGAGAGACCTTCCTGTTCCCCCACACAGGCGGTTGGAGTTCGAGGACCGACGACTGGCGCAACGTCTGGCTTTCGGCGAAAGGCAAGCCGGCCATCCTTGACCTTGCCGCGGGACAGCACACGCTCACCTTCACCAACACGTCGGGCATTGGCCTCAATCTGGACTGGGTCAAGCTCGTTCCCGTGGAGGAGTGATTCGGCTGCTCGCTTGACTCCTTCTGTTGTCTGCACATGGTACGCGCAGTTCGTTCACCCCCAAACAGAGACGGAGGCGTGCTATGTCGAGGCCTGTGACCATCAGTTCGCTTGGACCTGCCGCGTTGTCAGGAGGCGCTGACCTTCCATTTGAGGACGCGCTGGCACAGATGCAGTCCTTCTGGCAGTCGCAGATTGCCACCGTGTCGCCCGACAAGCCTGACCTCATCGTGGTTCCGGAGGCGTGTGACCGGTATCCCGCCATGCCGCTGGAACGTCGCCTTGATTACTACCGATTCCGAGGCGACCGGATGCGTGATTGCTTCGCTGCCGCCGCCCGGGAGCACAGCTGCTACATCGCTTATTCTGCAGCCCGGGAATTGCCCGATGGAACGTGGCGCAATTCGACCCAGATCATTGACCGAACGGGGAATGTGATCGGCGTCTACAACAAGAACCACGTGGTGATTGAGGAAACGACGAACGCAGGGATTTTGTGCGGCAAAGATGCTCCTCTCATCGAGTGCGACTTCGGCACGGTCGGCTGCGCTATCTGCTTTGACCTGAACTTCGCGCCTATCCGGGAGAAGTACGTCGCCCAAAAGCCCGACCTGATCGTCTTTTGCTCGATGTACCATGGCGGGTTGATGCAGAACTACTGGGCATACAACTGTCGGGCGCACTTCGTCGGAGCCATCTGCGGCAACCAGTGCACCGTGATCAACCCACTTGGGGAGCTCGTGGCCCAAAGCACGAACTACCACCACTGGGTCACCACAACCGTCAACCTGGACTGCACCCTGGCTCATCTTGACTACAACGGGGGCAAGTTCCGGGCCATGAAAAAGGCGTACGGTCGCGGAGTCACGATCAGTGATCCGGGGAACCTGGGAAGTGTGATGCTGACCTGCAACATCGAGGGCAAAACGGTTCAGAACCTGGTCGAGGAGTTCGAAGTTGAGCTGCTCGACGATTACTGGGCCAGGGCCCTGAAGCACCGCCAGGGAAACACCGAGGCGTAGATAACGGAGTCTGTTCCTGCCTCCAGGTGTGCCGCGTGCCGGGCTTCCGTCGCCGGTTGCACATAGCATGATAACCGGACCAACAAGAGGAGACTGCACGATGGCAAACGCCAAGACGCTGGACGGCATCCACCATGTGGCTATCCGCGTGCCTGACTACGACGCGGCAGCGACGTTCTACACCGAAGCGCTTGGCCTGGAGCAGGTGCTCGAATGGGGCGAGGAGGCCAAGCGGTCCGCGCTTTTTCACGCGGGACGGGGCAGCTACGTGGAGATCTTTTCCGGCGGATCTGATGACGAAAAACCGGATGGGCACTGGCTTCACCTCGCCTTCCGTTCTGAAGACTGCGATGCTGCCCTGGAACGGGCCCGAGCAGCCGGGGCCGAGGTGACCATGGAGCCGCGCGATGTTCCTATGGAAAGCCGCCCTGAAACCACCACATTCCGCATCGCGTTCTGCAAAGGCCCGGCCGGGGAGACGATCGAGTTTTTTCAGAACGATCTGACATAACGCAGCGTAGAAAGGACCATGAATCATGTTGATGCGCTGGGTTTCCGTGGCACTGGTGTGCGGATTTGTCGCCTGCGCGGCGCCTCCTTCAAGCACGGACCTCCCGGCCGGCGCTTTCAAGGACGTGACCGCTGAGATTGGGCTTGCGGGCATGCAGGCCGGCAGGACGTGTGCGTGGGCAGACTACAACAACGATGGCTGGGTCGATGTGCTTGTCGCCGGTACGCTGTTCCGCAATGATCGCGGGACATTCGAGGCGGTCACCATGCCGAAGGAGTGCGGCGAAGGCGTCTGGGCGGATATCGACAACGATGGACGCCTGGACATCGTCACGGTCAAAGGGAAGGGCGCTGTTCTGCGCAACACGGGAGACGGGTTCGAGCTGCTGCACACGATCGGCATACCGCAGGTCGCGCGTCCTCGCGCGGCATGTGCCGATGCCGACAACGACGGACGCCTGGACATGTTCATCACGAACTACGAGACCAAGTTTGGCGGTCCCATCTACAAGGACTTTCTTTTCATGTCTCAGCCCGACGGCTCGTTCGGGCCAGCGGTCACACTCACCGATGCCTGCTGGACTGCCCGAGGCGCGAACTGGGCCGACTTCGATAACGACGGGGACCAGGATTTGTACGTCTCCAACTACCGCTTGATGCCGAACGCCCTCTGGGTGAACGACGGGGCTGGGACCTTTGTCGAGCAGGCGAAGGCACGCGGTGTCTACGGCGTGGCAACGGCAGGCAAGGAGCGCGCCTCGAAGTACTACCCGGCCTATGAGTACACCGGACACACGATCGGGTCGTGCTGGGGCGACCTCAACAACGATGGAAATATCGACCTCGTGGTCGTCAATTTTTCGCACCCGCCCAAGTGGCAGAATCGGGTGGAAATCTGCATCAACTCCGGCCCGCCGAGCTACACGTTCACGAACAGGAATAAGGGCGATGCGGGAGGCGTCTACTGGCAGGAATCCTACGCGAAGGGTGCCCTTGGCGACTATGACAACGACGGTGATCTGGATCTCTATCTCACGACTGTCTATCCACGTGACAAAGGCGAGTTGTTCCAGAATCACGGCGATGGCTCGTTCAAGGCGGTCGGGAAGCAATTCGGGCTGCGGACCCCGCACAGCTACCATGTTGCCTGGGCGGACATCGACAACGATGGTGACTTGGACCTGATGAGCTCCGGGAAGCTCTTCCGGAACCCGGGCTTTGGCTCGTGCTGGCTGAAGGTCAGAGTGGAGGGCGGGGTGGGGTCGAACCGTGCTGCAATCGGCGCGCGGGTGACTGTCGTTGCCGGCGAGAGGAAGCAGATTCGGGAGATCAGTGGTGGGAATAGCGGCAACCAGAACCCGCTGCTCTTACATGTCGGTCTCGGGAACTGGCTCCCGACCAAACAGGTAGACGTCGAGGTCAGGTTCCCCTCCGGCAAATGCCTTGCCACGCAAGCCACGCCCTGCAGCACGATCACGGTCAGCGAGAAGGACGCCGTAGAACCGCCCTTGCGTTGACTTGTGCCCGTATCCTGATGGGGCGAGAGTCCTCAAGCTGCGGCTTTCTTGACGTACTACTCGCGATCCGCCGAATCCTCGGCACCCGTGGCCGGGCCGGGGGCAGACGCCTCCGGTTCGAGGGCGTGTTCGCTGAAGGCATCGATGGCCGGGCTCTCAAGGGGAAGGACGTCTTCGGGGAGCATCTCTTCCGCCAGGTCATAGTCGTCCATGACCATCCCGGTGTCGCGCATGTCGCGTTTCATCGTGCGCAGGGTGTGGAACAGGTCTTTCATGTCGTGGATGCCACCGAAGAAGAACCAGATCGTCGTTCCGACGCCTCGTCCACCATCCTACACGGCTGGAGGCCTACTCAACAGTTGCAGCCAGCTTGTGTGTTGGGCTTGGCGTGGACGTCGTGAGGCTTGGCGACAACTGCTTACTTGATGGCTGTATACCCGAACGGGTGTAGTATGGCCCCTGTTGAAGGCCGATATACCCGAACGGGTGTAATTCTTGGTCCGCGAGAGCTTGATATACCCGAACGGGTGTAGTACTTCTATATAGGGCCGAGTTTATACCCGATAGGGGGTACTATGACAGATCCGTTGATTGCATTCATCAAGGAACGTCGCGGGACAATGGGGCTCACCCAGAAAGACCTGTCCGATCGAGCAGGTGTCGGTCTGCGCTTCATCCGCGAGTTAGAGCAGGGGAAGAGCTCACTTCGACTCGACAAGGTGAACCAGGTCTTGGCCTTGTTCGGGCGCCGGATGGAACCGGTCGCTTTCCGCATGGAGGTGGATGATGAGGAGGGCTGAGATCCAGATGCAGGGCCGCTTGGCGGGGATGTTGGAGGAGGGAGATCGCGGGTACGTGTTTGTGTACGACGCGACATATCTTGAGCACCCCGGTGCGGTTGCCATCAGCCTGTCACTTCCTCTGCAGTCTGAACCCTTTGAGGACAAGCGGCTCTTCCCATTTTTCGACGGCTTGATTCCCGAGGGTTGGTTGCTGGAGATCGCGGAGCAGACCTGGAAGTTGGATTCGCGTGACCGGATGGGATTGCTGATGGCCTGTTGCCGTGATTGCATCGGGGCGGTCTCGGTCATCCCGAAGGAGGTCACGGATGTCTAGCACCGGTTGCCACATCTGCCTCAATCCACTGGAAGACGGGAACAGGCGCTACCACAGGGCCTGCTCCAGGAAGCTCTTTGGGGCGCCTCATCCGCCTGAGCTTCCCTATACCTGGCAGCAGCTGAACGGACTGGCTGAGAAGACCATCCGCCAACGTGTTACCGTCCCTGGTGTTCAGCCGAAGCTCTCAATGCATCTCGAAAGAGGCGGGAGACGCCAGGATGGCAGGCTCACGTTGGTCGGTTTGGAGGGCGGCTACATCCTCAAGCCCCCTGTTACCCGCTTCCCTGAGATGCCGGAACTGGAACACTTGACCATGCTCATGGCCGGGGCTTTCGGTATCCCGACAGCCATGTGCGGATTGATCCCACTCGAAGATGGGCATCTCGCTTTCATCACAAGGCGAATGGACCGTGATGGTGAAACGAAGCTGCACATGGAGGACATGTGCCAGCTGACCGACCGGCTGACCGAACAGAAGTACAGGGGCTCGCTGGAGCAGGTGGGGAAGGTGGTCCTTCGGCACTGCAGCAACCCGCTGTTCGATGCGTTGCGTCTGTTCGAGGTGACGCTTTTCTGTTTCCTGACCGGCAACTCAGATATGCATCTCAAGAACTTCTCATTGCTCTACAGGCCGGGGGGCGAAGTCGGACTGTCTCCTGCCTATGACCTCCTGCCCACGGTTCTACTTCTTCCAGAGGACACGGAAGAGACGGCGCTGACACTTAACGGCCGCAAGAGGCGCTTGACGCGGAGGGACTTCACGCAGTTTGCTGCCTCTTTGAGACTTGTTGACAAGCAGATTGAGAACGTTTGGGATCGGTTCTCGAGGGATCTTGCCCAGGCTCTCCTGGTGCTGGATCAGGGGCTCTGCAAAGACGGCACGAAGGAACGTTTTCGCGTGCTGCTTCAGGAGCGCGCCGAACACATCGGTCTCTAAGCCGCCGAAACGAGTCATGGAGATGGTCAGTACTTAACGGCATGTGTCTACATGAAGTGCTCAACTCCACCCAACGCGATGTAACGGAATCCGAGTGAGGTGTCCTTTGATGAACCGGCCCAGCCGACGAGTTGCAGCCATGTCGGGATTGCTTCTGGTGCTCCTGTCCAGTGTCGCGTGCCGGACATTGGAGGCGGACGAGGTGCTGATCCGCCCTGATTCAGTGATTGTTGTTGGGGATGCTCCCAGTGAGACGGAGCGTTTCGCCGCGGCGGAGCTGGCCCGCTATCTGCAGGCTATCACGGGCGGCACATTCCCGGTCGCTTCCGGATCCGGCGACGCCACAGGCACTGTCCTGAGCGTCGGGAAGACGACCTACAGCGTTGCCCGAGGTGTCCAGTTCCCCGATTCGGATGTGCACCGGGACAGCTTCGTGATCGCGGCTGATGACGCCGCCGTTGTGCTGGTCGGCGGCGGAGATCGCGGCACGCTGTACGCCGTCTATGAGTTCCTGGAACAGCAGGGCTGTCGTTGGTTCTTTCCGGGGCGTCTCGGTGAGGTGATCCCGAGACGTGGGCAGGTGAGGGCTGTTCGTGGTGAGCGGCTATACGCGCCTGACTTCGTCCAGCGCGAGATCGACATGGGCAGCGTGCCCGGTATCGATGTCGAGGAGGTCATTGACTGGGCTGTGAAGAATCGACTCAACCGCATTTTCGGGCTCCGAGACGGCCTCGTACAGCGGCGGAACGAAGGCGTTCCCGCAGATGTGTGGCGCAAACGTGGCGGTGCGATCGAGTGGCAGTGGATCTGCCACAACTTCAACTGGATGGTGCCTAGCGACAAGCACTATGCAGAGCACCCCGAGTACTTCGCTCTCTACAATGGCAGACGTCTGCCGCTCGGAAGCGAAGGCAGGCCAAGTTACGGTGGCGGCAATCTGTGCACGACGAATCCGGATGTTGTTCGTATCGCCGCGGAGTTTGCAGCGGGCTGGTTCGACGCTCACCCGAACGGAGCGATCGTTCCTCTCTGGCCGGCTGACGGCACGGTCAAGTGGTGTGAGTGCGAAGCGTGCCGGGCTCTCGGCGGAGAGAACTTCACCTCCGGCGGGGAAGGCTCCATGACTCGGCGCATGGTCAGCTTTGCCAACGCGGTGGCTGCGCAGCTTCCGGCGCGGCATCCAAACCGGAAGCTCCTGATCGGGGCCTACGCCAACTACCGGCTGCCCGTGCCGGATGTGCCGATCGATAACCGGGTTGTCGTTCAGTATTGCTTCCATGGGTGCTATGCCCACGGGCCAGAGGGGTGTGAGGCGAACCGGCAGGCGGCCAGGGAGATGGACCAGTGGGCGAGTCAAGTTCCCGGACGTCTGGGGATGTGGGAGTATTTCTTGCTGGGGAATCACTACACGGGTGCAGCCATCACCCCAGCTACACTCCCTGTGGCATCACGGGCCCGAGACACAATCCGCTTCCTGAGGGAACGAGGAGGGAAGTACTACTTCACCCAGTCGTCAGCGAAGTACTGGAAGCACAACATCCTGCCGTTTTTCGTGACGGCGCGCCTTGCCTGGGATGCAGATCAGGACTTTGACGCGTTGCTGGATGACTTCTTCGACGCATTCTACGGGGTGGCAGCCGCGCCGCTTGCACGCTTTCACAGGCTGATCGAGGATGCGACGCAGACGGGCGACTGGCATCCCCAGGTTTACAGCGACGTCGCTGCACCGTCGCCCAGAGTCTTTACCGAGGAGAACGTGGCGAAGCTCGAGACGTGGTTGACGACCGCAGAACGCAGCCGGCCGGCAGGCGTATACGGCGAACGTGTGGCCTTGGTTCGCGAGGCCTTTGAGTTCACTAAGTCGAGCGTAGAAACGCAACGCATGTCCGGCATGGACGGCGATGCGGTTTGGCGCGTGACTCGCGGGGAGGACGCCTACGTGATCAATGCAGAGGGGCGGGAGCTCGGGGAGGACCGGCGGCGGGAACTGATCTCGAATGCCCTGGACATGGGAGGCTACAATGCGGAGTTCAGACGTACTCTATTCCGCGCGAATCGTCGCAGGGAAGCGGTCGTCAGGCTCGAGAACGAGCGCCTGCGAATTGGCGTGCTGCCCGGTATCGGTGGACGCATCATTCGCCTGATTGATAAGCAGTCCGGCTGGAATCACATGCTGGAAGATATGAGTGACACAACGCTGCCGTCCATTGGCCAGGGGTACTTCAACTACGGCGGCTACGAGGAGTATATCGGCAGTTCCTTTGCCGGACCGGGCTGGGAGGAGCCGTTCAGGTGCACCCGCGTGGAAGAGCCCGACAGAACCAGTCTCGTGCTGGAAGCCGACATCAATGGGTACCGGTTGCGTCGGCGTGTTTCATTGTTGGCCGGCGATTCGGCGGACGTCGCTGTGGTGTCGCGTCTGACCAACGTCACTGACGAGACCCGGACGATCAAACTCCGGGCTCACCCGTCTGTGACCCTCGGCCTCGGGGCGGGAGACCACCGCGTGACTGTTCGCACTCCCGCCGGAACGTTCGAAACGCACTCGCTGAACGAGGTGCACGAGAGCCTGCCGACGCAGCCGCGGGGCCTCTGGGCCGCCGTCTGCCCGGAAACCGGCCGAGGCCTGGCGTTGAGTTTCAGCAACGACGAAGCGAGCTGCTACCTTTGCCGGACCGGAGACGACCGCTTCACCATGGAGCTCTTCGGGCATGACACGGAACTGGCCCCCGGGGAATCTGTGCAGCTGCAGCAGGTCTACCGCGTCCTGGGCGGCGTGAGGGGCGATCCGGCCACCGTTCTGAGGGGGATTCCCCTGCTGAAAGCACACAGGACGTCTGTGGCGCCTGTCGGCACGTACTCGGTGAGGCCGGGCACTCACGACGCCATCTTCGTGCCCGGATTGGCCGGACAAGCACTCCGGCTCTCCACTCGCTCGGCCCCCGTCTTCCCGGGCACGGTACTGGCAGGAAACGCCGGCACTTTGGAGGTCTGGGTGCGCCCAGTGGGACCTCCCAAAGGTGTTGGTGACAGTATTCTCCTTACGGGCGGGCAGAATGCGCCCGATTGGTTTGTCGTCGCCATCGCGGACGGCAGGCTTACGTTCACCTTCAAGAACGGTCGGAAGCCCTATCGCGGCCCCGGGGAGTTCTATGCGAGTCTGACGACCCAGGTCGTGGATTGGGGACTGGGGGAGTGGCACCATCTGGCGGTTGTTTGGGCCAATGGGGCCGAGGGGAAGGGACTGCTCCGGGTGTACATCGATGGGACGCTGCGGGAGGCGCGGAGCAATTGCACACTGGGCGTTGCCATCCCACCCGGCCGCGCGTTCAGGCTGGGCTATCCTGGGAAGTCCTTCCCGGGTGACGTGGATGAGCTGAGACTCAGCAACCGCCCGAGGACCTCTGCGGAGATCGCTAACGCGTATCGCCGGGGGCGTTCGGGTGGGGCGCTTCAGGTGGACGTCGACACGCTGCTGTTGCTTCACTTTGACGACAGTCTGGAAGGCCAGGCCCGGGCGGTGGGGAGCCTGGACGCGTTCCGGATTCGACGAGCTCTGGCGCGATTGAAGACAGAAGGCGGCCGGTAAGTGGCCTGAATCGAGGATGTAGAGATGCCCGGAACAAACGAACGCGATCTGGCGTTTCTGTTGGATGTGATTGACTGGGATGGCACAGCTCTGTCGCTCAAACCCGATTCCGAGATTCGGGCCCAGTGCAAGGCGCACGCCGACGCTGGTTTGACGTGGGTGATGACCGGAGGCCTGCACTTTGAGGAGCCAGCGACTTTTGACCTTGTGGAAGGGGCTCGTCACATCTGTCGACTCCTGGATGAGTACGGTCTGCGTACGGCATCACATCACACGATTGTCCCCGTGTTCGCAGCTCCGGGGGAGGATCAATCCGCGGTGCAGGACGTGATGCGTCGTGTGGTCGCCGTGTGTGCTGAGTTGGGGCCCCGGTCGCTGGTCTTCCATCCCGGGCGACCCGCCGGGCGGCACGAGTCGGGAGCCGGCATCAATGCGACCTATGAACGCATAGTCGCTGCGTCGAGCGTCGACGCGGTGATTGACGTGGCGCGTGCGAACGTGCGTGTCATGGGGCGGGCGGCGGTCGAACACGACATGTTCATTGCCTTGGAGAACCTGGGCCGTTTCGAACCGTTGGCCGATCTGGACACCTTACCGCGCCTGGTCGACGCGATCGATGAACCGAATGTCGGCTACTGCATCGATTCCGGCCATGCACACGCATTCGGGACGCCGGTCACCGAGTGGCTGGATGTGGCTGGCGCTCGGCTTTTCGAGACGCACTTCCACGACAATCACGCGGGAGGGAAGACAGCCTATCCCCAGGAAGGGCTGGTTGAGTCTGCGCCATCGGTGGACGAACACCTTCCGCCCGGTTTCGGCACCATTGACTGGCGCGATGTGATTCAGGGCCTCGACCGGATCGCGTTCGCCGGGCCGGTTGGTTTTGAGCTCAGTGGCTGGCCGGGCATGCCGCTCGGAGAAGGCCTGGCCCACGCCGTGGCGTGGTGGCGAACTCTCATCCGAATGGGGTCCCCGGGTCAGCGACTGACGAAGCAGTAGAGATTGCCATCCCAGTCTGAGATGAGCAGCGCATTGCCGGATATGACCGGGGATCCCTTGACGGGGACGCCGAGGTTGTGGCGCTGCAGAAGCTTACCGTCGCGCAGGCTGAATGCGTAGAGATGACCATCGTCGGAGCCGACGTAGACTGTGTCACCGGCAACAGCGGGGCTTGACTGTCCCCCATACTTCTGCCGTTGGTTTGTCCGGGCTGTCTCGGTCCCGTAGGGATACTGGAATTCCCACTGCAGGTCGCCGGTCCGGGCATCAAAGGCCCTCAAGTAGGCCCCATTGGCCAGTACGAGATCTCCCACCGGGACGGCGACAGAGAGTCCGTTCCCCGAGGTTGGCACCGATTGTTGCCAGAGCTTTTTCCCGGTTTCCTCAGCCAGGCAGGTGAGAGTCGACGCGTTGATGTAGAGCCTGCCTTGGTGGGGTATTGGGGTCGCCGCGATCTTGCCGGTTGAGATTGGAGTCGTCCAGATGTTCTTACCGGTCAGCCAGTCGAGAGCCACTGCTTTCTTGCGAATTCCGCCGTAGAGCCGACCACCGTGGATGGACGGGAAGCTGAAGTGCACCTGGCCGCCTCCGATTGACATGCTGCGCTTGACAGCGCCCGTCGCGGGATTGAGGACGACACACTTACCGCCATCCCCCATCAGCACCAACTCATCACCTTCGAGGACCGGACAGCATTGCACCAGGCAATGACCGTTTGGTTCGCCAAAGGGACGGCTATGCCACTTTTCGGTACCCGTTCGGGCCTCCAGGGCGTGGCATGTGCCCAGGGAACTGATCGCGTAGACAACGCCGTCTGCGGCGGTCGGGGCCGAGCATACGGAGCCGTCGGTGGGCGTGTGCCAGAGACGCGTGCCGTCCTCGGGTGAGTAGCAGGCCACCCCCACTCCCGGATGGCCCGCCTCCTTGTTGTCAATCCCTACGTAGACTCTGCCGTCGTAGGTGATGGGGGTCACGGCCTTCTCGTTCCGGCCTCCGGTGTTGACCGTCCACGCGAGTTCGAGATGCTGTCCCAGCGAGGTGGTGCGCACCCGTGACGTTCCGGTTCGGAACAGGCCTGGCCAATCATCGTCCAGGGCCACACGCGCCGTTGCCTCCCCGGTCAGGGCTGCCTCCGCGTTCCTCGTCCAGGTGCGTCCCTTCTCATCCGTGGCCGTGGCCCGGACTTCAATCTTGCCTGCCGGCAGGGCGTCAGTCTGCCACTGAGCGGCCCATGTCCACGCGCCTGTCTGCGACAAGGCGAGGGGGAACCGTTTGTTTCCGGCACTCACTTCACAGCTGACCCCGGTGACTCGTCGGGAGGTGTCATAGGCTTTGATCTGGATCGGGGCACTTCCCTTGCCCACCTTTCCCTGCGGGGCGACAATCTCCAGGCGTTCTTCCTGTCCGCAGACGCGGATTTCGGTCTTGAGTTTGCCGTCGGTGAAGGTCACGACGCGGAACGTGCGCGTGAATGCGCCCCAGTCGCGACCGCGCATTGGGGTGGTGTCGATAAAGGGGACTCCGGCGGGGCCGCAGACGTTGATCAGGTGCCAGTGTCCGTAGACGACGCCAATGACGTTGTTTGTCTCAAGCCGACTGGCGATGACATCGTTGCGGGGAGGAATGTGGGTCACGATGACCACGGGTCTGCGGGGGGGCTGGGCAGCCAGGTCGGCCCGCAACCATGCGTCCTGTGCTGCCTGTTGGTCTTCTGTCAGGAAGTAGCTCTCACTGACATAGGTCAGGAAATGCACGGGGCCGTAGTCCCACGAGTACCAGGCTGGTCCCAGGTTTCTGCAGTAGTTGGTGATGCTGCCTTTGCCACCGTTCTTCCGGGCGTAGTTGCCGTCGTGTCCACCGAAACAGTTGTAGAGCGGCAGGTGCGATTCGTTGGCAATTTCCTTGTAGAGGTCCATTTCCCATTGCGAGCCGAACATGGTCAGGTCTCCCGCACTGGTCAGGAAAGCTGGTTCGCCGGACATGCGGGTGAAGTGCCCGAATTCCTCGCGCAGATGCACGTAGGTGGCCAGGTCGTTGAACTGACTGTCACCCGCCGCAAGAAAGGAGAATGCGTCGCGGTCGGCGAGTTGGTCTTGGGCAAAGACGAAGTCGTGCCGGACGTCAGTCTCTTTTCCATCTCTCGGGACAGTCTGCCAGAATGGGCCGGCTGGTCGGTAGCCCCGAGGCGACGTGACGCACACGAATCGGGGGCCGCGGAGTTTGAAACTCAGCCGATAGGCGCCTTTCGCATCGGTCTTGACCACGTGTTCGCCATCGCTCACCAGCACTTCGGCCAGGGGATTCCCCTTGTCATCCCGGACATGTCCTGAGGCCGAGATGTGTCGCGGATTGAGAGGAGGGAGGACCGGGTCGGGGTACTTGGGCCTGTTTGGCAGTGGTGGATCCGGTGCGGACCAAGCGGTGCCGGCCAGCAAGAGCGCGGCAGTAAAGGCGTTCTTCATCCTGGAACTCCTCGACCTGTTTCTCCTGAGACCACTCGGGGCAGCGATATGACACACCGGAATTCGCTTCCCGGCGCCGGCGGGAACGCGTCTACTTCAATGCCTGCACGAAAAGGCCGGCTCGAGGGGACTCTCGCCCTCCAGTGGGCATCCCCTGGCTGCGTTTTCGCCTCGGGGCGCGAGCGTTCTCGCGAGTTCATGGCGTGGCAACCGGCGTTTCCGGGTGGCCACTACTTCAGTGATGGGATCACGATGCCCTTCATGATGAGGCGATTCGCGAAAAGGAAGACGATCAGCGGGGGGATGCTGACCAGGACCGTCGCAGCCATGATGTAGTTGTTGCCGGGATTCTTCATCTGGAAGTCGTAGACCCAGACCATCAACGTCCACATCTCCTGTTTCGGGCAGATCACGAAGGCCCACATGAAGCCGCTGTAGGTCAGCACAAACGTGTTGAGCCCGATATAGGCGAGGATGGGGGTCACGAGAGGCATGGCGACCATCCGGAATATCTGTATCTCGCTGGCGCCATCGATCTCGGCGGCTTGGTAGAGTTCTTGCGGCAGCGAATCGTAGAAACCTTTCAACAGGAAGATCGCAAACCCATTGGCCATTCTCGGCAGAACCAGAGCGGCATAGGTATTCAGGAGGCCCAGGTCACGGAGCAGCAGGAAGTTGGGTATCATGGCCACTTCCGCAGGGAAGGCCATCGTGGCAAGGAAGAAGATCAACACTTTCTGAGTGTGCCGCATCGGGAACCGTGACAGGGAATAGGCGGCAATGGGGTTGATGGTGAGAGCGGAGACCAGTGAGATCAGAACGAGAATAAGCGTGTTCTGGGCTGCCCGCCCTCGACCCAGAAGGTACTCGAGAACGCGCCTGTAGGGCTCCACCATGAAACTGAATCGGAGTCGCGCCGGGGTGAACATGGTCGGTGCGACATCGACTAACGCCAGCGGCAGAGGCACTCGTTCGAACGATTCAAATGTGCTCTGCCATGCGCTGTTCATGGCGGCCACGTTGCCATACTTGCCCTTCAGGAACGGCTGAAACAGTCGTTCCGGTGCCAACAGGGCGAGCTGTTCAGGAGGGACGGCCCCGGACGCGGTGAACTCGCACCAGTACCGGCTGAGCACATCGTTCTCAGGGCGTGTCTCGAAGAACGGCAGCTCTGTCCAATCCTGAACGGGTGTCCCTGCCAGACGCGCAGCTTCGCTCAGGGCCTGCTGTTCCGCATCCGGCCCGTCACCCGCCTTGGCCAACAGCTGGCCGCGCACGTAGGCACGCCAGAGAGGGGCGGCGGATTGGGGAACGGCGAGCATGCTCCGGGGCCAACGCTTGACGACGCACTCTGCCCAATCTTGTCGGATGAGGTCATTCTCGGGTGGGGTAAGGGGAAACACCAACTCGAAGATGCCCTCGTAACTTGTTCCCCACACCTCATTCAGACCGGCTGCGTTCCGGTACTTAAGCTTGAGGAAGTTGTGCCAGAACGAGTCCGATGAGATGATGAGCTTCTGTTCCGGAGGCAGCGATGCCTTGAACTCACTCCAAAGGCGTTCCTTGGCGCTGGTTCCAGGACGCCAGAAGGGCACGAGGAAGTTGCCGGGCTTGGGGACTTCGACACTGTGGACGTTCAGGTAGTCGCTGCGGAGTTCGCGGTTCATGATCGCCAGCGCCAGACGCGCCCGTTTGCCCAATACGCGTTTCCGTTCCCGCTGATCCGGGAACATCATCGGGAACCAATCGGGCGTGGTTCCGGAAGCGTCGTAGTCAGCGAGAAACGCGGTGGCCTTTGCGCCATATTTCTTGCGCAGGAATGGGCGGAAGTAGTCCTCGATGCAGAAGGCCTTGGCCAGCATCCGGTCCGAGTCTTGAGTGGCCTTGAACGCGTTCAGGTCCCCGGTGATCTGTTCCCACGCATCCAGCTTGAGTCCGTGTGCTGCGAACTCATCCGTGCGCGTCTGCAGAAACGTCTTGTCGTCGCGCATCCTCATGTGGTTGGCCCAGGCGTTGCGGTTATGCCGGCTGGCGAGGAGATGGAGCTGATTGGTAAACGCGAAGATGTGTTTCAGCACCAGTTCGTTTCGGTCGCGCAGGTAGTACGGGACGACCGCGTTCTCGCGCAGATCGTAGTCGTTGCTCAGCGTCTGCCCGATAACGATGAGTATCGGGTAGATGATGCCGAGCGCTCCCAGGCACAGCAGCGTATGGATGCAGATTCGCATGGTTCGCTGGGCGCGATCGCGTTTGCCTACTTCAAGGAGGATCGGCATTACTGGGCCCTCCTGAACTCGACCTTTTTGAGGAAGTTCAGCTGATAGATGGTAAACCCGATGAGCATGCTTCCCAGGATCCACGCCAGCGCTGTGGATGACCCGAACCGCAGGTAACCGAATGCTTCGAGGAAAATCTGCAGGCCGATGACATTCGTCTCAAAGGCGCCGCCGGTGAGAACGAGAATGTTGCCCATGCCGTGGAACGCGCCGATGAAGGCACCGACGAAGTTGATGATAAGCAGAGGCTTGAGGCTGGGAAGCGTGACATGGCGAATTTTCGCGAAGGTCCCGGCGCCGTCGATTTCCGCGGCCTCGTACATCTCGTCATCCACGCTCTTCAGAGCGGCAAGGTAGACCAGGCAGGCGGACCCCGTACCGGCCCAGATGCTCGGAATTACGAGCATCCACTTGTTGATGGCGGGGTTCTCCAACCAGCGAACGGGAGCAAAGCCGAAATGGGCGATCAACTGGTTGAGCATGCCCTCGCTGGTCGGCATGTAGAAGATGCGCCAGATGAAGAGTACGACCACGCCGCCCAGAAGGTGAGGCGCGTAGTAGATCACGCGGTAGACGGTCGTCAGTCGCTTTGCTTCCGATAGTAAAATCGCCAGGATGACCGGCGCCATGAAACCGAGGGAAAGAACGGCGAACACGTAGATCAGCGTGGCCTTGATCACGCTGAAAAACAGCGGGTTGGTGATGACACGGATGAAGTTCTCGATGCCCACGAAATGGGATGAACCCATGACTTCCACATCCTGAAACGCCATGACCGATCCACGCACGAGTGGGTAGTAAGCCCATACCAGAATGAGGCCCACGGCCGGCGCGAGAAGCAGCAACGACGCAAGACGCTTGCCGAAGGTGATCTGCCGCTCCCGCATGACCCCATAGGTCTCTTTGCCCCTGAGGACGATCTTGGTCACCAGGCCGGCAACAGCACCGAGGAAGAGGATGATGACACCGGCGAAGGGCACGCGGTACTTCTGCTTCATCTGCAGGACGATCTCGTCCTTCATGAAGACCTGAGTGTTGGCCAGCTCGTTGGCTCGGGCCAGGTTGCGCCCGACATCGTAGTCGCGCTCGGTGCAGATGCGGCTCAACAGGACATGTCCGAGGACCTCCTGTTGCACTCGGCTGTACCCTTCGCTGATCGGCAGGAAGGTGTAATAGTCCGGGTCCCACACCATCCGTTGCAGATCCCGACTGGTGGCGGGGATCTCCTTGGCGTACTCCTCCATGCCGGCGGCGACGAGTTCGTCATACGTGCTGAGGTTGTAGAAGCCCCGGTTGACGAACGCACGTGCCTTTTCCCGGTTGTACTTCAGGTAGTCGGGGTCGTCTCTGGGGCGCCAGAATTGAGCGCAGAAGTCCGTGATCATGTCAGCACAGACATCGACCCTATCCTGCTCCCCTGTGCGCTTCCGGCTCCCGGCGTAGATGCCGTAGTAGTGGTAGGCACTGGCTCCGCCGCGTTCCGGGAAAGGCATGACGCCCACAACCGTGGGGTCCACGTTGCTGTCGGCGATCCAGTCCGTCAGGTAGGTGTTGGCAATGCCGATCTCGCCGTTGAACCAAAGCTCGCGCCAATCCGAATCGGCGTCGATGCATGGGCGAGCGCAGCCGCGGATGACATCCTCCTCGGAGCTCAGCTCGAATGCCTTTCTGCAGAACGGGCAATCGACTTTCGACGGGAAGGTGAATTCTGTGGTTGCCTCACCCAGTTCAACGGGTTCCCCGCAGTGCGCGCATTTGCAGAACGGGGCCCAGACCAGGTCATGCCACAGTTTCAGCGCTTTGCGTGCTTCGGGGCTGTCAAACGCGGCACGCTCTTGCCCGGCGACTCCGGACATGTCCGTCTTGCACGTTGGGCACACCCACCCGTATTCGCCTTGCTGAAACTTGGTCTCGGTGTTGCAGGACGCACACGTCTTGACCGTGTACATGGACGACCCACCATACGCATACAGGTAGCCCTGCCAGATCCAGCCGTTCGGGTAGAGCCCCAAACCATGCCTCCCGCAAGCGACCCGTGCTCCGGGTATTTTCGCCTTTGGGTCGGTCAGCTTCCGGCAGACGTACTTGAAGTCCTCGAAGGTCTCGATCCGCTGTTCCGGGTTGAGCCCCACGTCAGCAAAGATGTCCTTCCGGTAGACAAGGTACTGAATCCACTGGAAACGCGGCAGGATGTAGATGTGCCCCGCATCCATCATGAAGTTCCGGACTTGATCAGGGATGTTGAGGAACGGCTTCCAGATGACCTCATCCACGCCGTGGGTGTAGACGCCGTTGCCATCCGTGTCCCGGTAGATGTAGGGGTCGAGCGGCTCGAAGAACCCATTGCGGATCCATGCTCGGGCTTCGTGGTGATACACCCGAAGGAGGTCGGGAGAGGTGCCACCGGCCACTGACATCATCAGGCTTCCGCGCTCGAGAGTCTTGATGCTCAGCTGACTCGTCCGTGACGGACGTACCCGGGGGTGGTTCTCGAACCAGGACTGGAAGGTGGGATACTCGGTTGATGCGGGGTCCGCAAGGTCGTGGATGGTGATGTTGTAGATCGGCCCAGCCGCTGTGTCGACAGGAGCGTTGGCAGCGACTGCTGCACGTCCTGCCGAAATGGCCGACAACAACGCGCTGAGTACTATCAGCGGAACAAGAACAGATCGTTTCATTTGGGCCTCAAACAACGCTATTCAGAGCAAAGGGACGATAACCTAACCTCAAAGTGCATGCTCTGACACCCTTTGCCGGGCGCGAAGCGCACTCAATCCGCAATGGGCTCGTCCCTGGTCCACAGGGTAAGCCCAATTGTGTTGCGCGGGATCACGTTACGGCGGACGAGCAGGGAGCCGTAACAGAATGCCAGGTAGGTCAGCAGCCCGGGGAGTCCGACCCACTGGAAGCTGAGCACGCCCCCGCCCAGGTGATGGCTGGCAAGGTACCAGAAGAGCATGGCTCCTGTGTATCCGGCGAACAGGGTCGCAGGCAACGCGAACCGGAAGGCCAGGCGCCCACTGCGCTTGCGGTATGCGAGGACGGCAAGGCCGAAGAGAATCCCGGCCAGCAGGGGGACGACGGGCCATGCCAGGCCGATCGGGCCGGTCAGTCCCTCAGGACGTTTCGAGGCGACGTACCAGGTCGTCATGCCGAAGTTCACTCCCCAGGTCAGCATCGTGGCGAGCCAGGCAACCGCAGCATCCACCCCTCGTGTGGTGAAGCCGACGAGGAATACAGGTACCACGACGCCGCCAAGAGCCGCCCAGATCACTCCCGCTTCCACGATGGATTGCCCAAGAGCCTTGGAGCTGGTCGCGATGCACAGGGCCAGTCCCATCGCTATCGCCCCGATGAGCAGGGTGAGGAGCCGAGCCACGAGAACCTGTTTCTTCTCGGCCGCGTTCGGGTTCACGAAAGGCAGATAGATGTCTTTGAGGCCGACAGCTGAGAGGCTGTTCATACCCGAATCCAGGGTGGACATCACCGCTGCGAGCATGGCTGCCAGCATCAGACCGGGAATGGGAGCTGGGAGCTTGGTAGCCACGAAGGTGAAGAAGGCCGTATCTCCTTGCGTGACATTCGGGTCTGGGTGCTGAGCATAGTAGGCGAAGATGATCAGACCGATGGCCCACATCATGAAGGTGAAGGGGATCCCGGCAAGTGCGTTGACCAGCATGGCCCGAAAGCCGTTCTTGAAGCTCGACGTACTGAGCAGGCGCTGCACTGAGATCTGGTCGGCCGTGCTGTAGAACATGGGCTCGGTGAACTTCCCGATCAAGAGGATCCAGAAGCAAAGCCGCACGTAGGGATCAAGGGTGTAGAACTCCCGCTTGGTGTACATGCTGGCGCCGTGGCCATGGTCGATGGCGTAGCGGATGCCTCCCCACAGGCCGCCATCAATGTGGTGAGCACAGATCGCGATCGTGATCCCCAGCCCGAGAAAGAGGGCGACGAACTGCATGACATCCGTCCAGATGACGGCCTTCATGCCCCCGAGCATGGTGTAGACGATGCCGACGACGCCGACGATCGTGATCGTGAACCACGCGGGCCAGCCGGCCGCGCCTTCGAAGACTTTTGAGGAGCTGAAGAGCACCATTCCGAGGTAGATGAGCCGGGTCCAGAGGTAGAGGATGCTGGTGAGAACGCGGAAACTGCGGCTGAAACGACGCTCCAGGTACGTGAATGGGGTGAAAACCCCCATCTTGAAGTAAAAGCGTACGAAGATCCAGTACATGAGTATGGCGGTCAGGGGATACAGTGGGGCGAGGACGTAGAGCGACAGGCCGTGGTTGTAGATTTCACCGGGGACCATGACCAGCGATACGGTGCTCAGGAGGGACATCATGTAGGAGATGCCCACAGCCCACCACACCATCTTCCGGCCGCCCAGAAGGTATTCTTCGCTGCTGTCCTCTGAACGCGAGAACCAGGCACCGATGAGGACGACCGCCAGCATGTAGAGGATGATCGTCGCTAGGTTGGTCCAGTGCATTTCCTTGAGCATAGTCGTCCCTCTTGACGGTTACCCGTTCGCCGCCCCCGGCTCGCAGCAGGAGACCGACATGGCTGTGTGGTGGTGGAGAGGAAGGTAACGTCGGCGCTCCACGACCGCAAGGACGGACGGCGTTCCAGGGTAATGCCTCAGTCTCGTGAGCCGGCTCGACGGAGTCTCTCCCTCCACCGAACACAGATAGCCCGGAGAATCCCTGGAGGGAGAGACTCCGTCGAGCCATCTTGGAGTTCTCCCCCACGTAACTGCCCCCTTACGTTCCAGGGCTTGGTGGCCACATCGTCCCGCCCGTCAGAGCCGCGACTATCGGAAGCGGTCGTCACGCTGCGGGTGGCGGTCGGATGGCCCCCGAATGCCCCGGAACTGATAAGCACCTCGCTCCTGCGAGGCGGCTGCGTCAACGTGGGAGGCGGTGCCACCCGCCGATTGCTCAGTTCCTGGTCTGGAGACAAAGATCGGGGCGTGGCAGCCCTTCGACTAGGCTCAGGGCCTTGAGCAAGTCCCACGGCCGTGGGACGCGTCGAAACGGCCCCTCCCACCTTGGAGGGCTGCTAAGTTTCGGGGCATTCGAGGGCCCCCGCCGCCGGCCCTTACAGCGACACCTCCCAACGCGCTGGCTTGCCGTCCAGGCGGACAGCCAGGATCCCCACCTCTGAGCCGTACGGTCCGACCCCGTCCGCAGCATACGGATTGAAAGCCGACGAGGGCCAGCTGAATCGGGCCCCGGACGGCACAGCGATCCGGCAACCATTCACCTCCAGCCAGGCGCCAAGCTGGGACGATGGCCATTGCACTGCCGCGTCATCCAGTTGCGTGCGTTTCCCTTCCGCCGAATGGATCGTGTCACCGGAGCTTGTCCGTACCACGAACTGCTGCACGGCCGGACCACCCTCGGCTGTCCCCTCGATCACTGCTTTCCCGTCCTCGAACTGCAGGCGCAAAGAACAGCGTACCTTCCCATAAGTAAGCGTAACGCCGCTGCCGTCAGCCAACAGTTCCCCCTTGTCCGGAACGAAACGCCCGTCCGCTACGAAGTTCGACCATTCCGGCTGATTCTTCGAATTGCCACCGCCCAGGATCAGTCCGAAGCGGTCATGCCAAAGGGACAAGAACGCCTGTCGGTCCTGCCCCCATCGGCTGGCGGGAGGGGGGGACGTGAAAGCGCTCAGGCACGCGAACCAAGCTCCTTCACGACAGACCAGTGCCCAGTCCTGATAGGGCTGCCGAGATGCTGGGCTATCGAGGCCGATCGGGGCTTCGTCACCGGCGATCAGGTGCTGAACAGCACTGGCGATGGCGCCTCCCTGGAAGCGGGTGAGGTCGCGCTCGGCATCCAGATGTTCGGACAGGTAGCGCACCAGGCGTCGCCCGTGGGGGCAGGCGGATAATCCGACCCATCCCATGACCATGATGCGGCCGTGGTACTTGACCCGGCCGTCGACCGTCTCGACCGGCGCCCCGCTGGGATACATGAAGGTCTGATGGAAATCTGCGGCAGCCTGCAACGCCGGCAGCAATCGCTCGTCGCCACTGAACGTGTAATAGAGGCCAAGCCCATGGATGTACACATGGTTGTAGAGGGTGCTCGGCCCCCCGTGCTCAGCCCAGTACCCGCCGGGTTGCTGTTCCGCGAGTACGGCATCAATCATCGCCGTTCCCGCCTCCTGCCAGTCTGGTCGCCCCATGAGCTGACCAGCCCTGTAGCAGCTCATCGCTTTCCAGCACGGGATGTTGTGAACGTGCAGGTCACTGATCTCTCGCGCTTGTCCATCGTGCGCCAGGATTAGGCCTGTTTCCCAGCGTTCCCGTCGCGCCTCAGACAACCGGTCGCCCAGCAGCGCGTAGGCTTCGAGCCAGGCGTAGTTGGTCCAGCCCATGTATGTCGGTCCCCACCGGCTGCCGTCTATCTTGAGGAATTCGACCCGGCCGTCTGCCTCCTGGAAGTCGCGGATTGCGTCCCCGGCGCGCAACGCCTTGTCCAGAATATCGCCATCTTGGTAGAGACGCGTGCCAGGCGTTGTGTAGAGCACAGCAAGTGGATAGAGGATGTCCTGATTCATCACGCACCAGCCAATATCCTCAGCCTTAGCGCCCGGGGTTGGAGGCCCATCAGGTTCACTCAGGAAACGCCCGGTTTCCTCGTTGAAGCTGGGCAGGAGCTTAGCCACACCCTCAGCCATGACCTGCAAGATCAGTTCCCTGATATCCGACATTGGTGTTTCCATCATTTCTCCCTGATCAGTTCTCTACGCACCCTCTGACTGGGACTATCCGGCGTCAACGGCCGCCCTTTCCCTTCTTCCCTTGGCCACGTCTTGGGACATCTACTGTCGTCGGTTTGAACTCACCGAAGCCGTGAGGCAGAGGAGCCAAAAGCCTGCGGAGGGTCTTCTTCATCGCCTGGAGTTCCACGGAATGGGCTGGGACGGCCGCGAGGTTGGTGGTCTCGTAGAGATCGACGTCCAGATCGTAGAGCTGGTCGGCATCATAATAGTGGGCGAAGTCCAGTTCGGCGCCGTAGCTGTGGTGATTGACCCCGGTCCAGTAGATGGTGCGCGGCGTTCCGGCCTTGGCGGCGCGTTCAGCGTCGACTTTCATCTTGACAGCGACGTGAGGCGGCACGCGATTGGCGATGTACTTCCAGCGTTTGCTCACGGCCGCTTTGGTGTTGCCGATTTCGAGGAGTACGGCCTTGCGCCAGTCCGGCGGAGCCGGTTGCCCCAGCAACTGCGGCAGGAAGTTCCGGCTGTCTTGCGCGATGTCATCAGGAATCGTGCCGCCGGCCGCGGCCACCAGTGTGGCGGCCAAGTCGGTGTTGGCGCACAGACTATGCACACGTGTGCCGGGTTTGATCCGTCCCGCCCAATTAGCGATGGCTGGCTCCCGGGCCCCCTCGAAATCCGAGTTCTTGCCGCGTGACGGGTTGTCGCCGACGAAGAACACCAGCGTGTTGTCCTGCGCCTCAATCTCCTCAAGCTTCCTGAGCACGGCGCCGACGGCATCATCCATGTGGGTGCCCATAGCATTCGCCGACGAGATGCCTGCCTTACTGAGTCGCTCATAGACACTGGCCCGGGACGGCATCACGTTCGGCAGCCTGTCGATCAGGCCGGCTGACGTGGCCCGCGGTTCGAGCTTGCCCACGTTGCAGTACTTGTACATGTATTGACCATGTGGCACCGGCAGGGAGACATAGAGGAAGAACGGCCCATCTTTGCTCCGTTCGATGAACTCAAGTGCGCCCTCCATCATCCATTCGAGATTGAAGACGGAGTTGCCTATGTTGATACGGTCCACATAGTTCCAGCCGTAGCCGTTGCGGAGGATGCGCAGTGCCTTGTTATAGTTCTTCCGGATTCCCTCGGCAGCTCCGGGCTTCTCGTAGTCGGCAAGGGTTGGGTTGTGCGGCAGGATGTACTTCCTTTGGAACAGCTTGCCCTTCGCAAAGTTGTGCCATTTGCCGACCATTCCCGTCTGGTACCCGGCCGTCTGAAGGCACTTTGGCAGGCTGGTCTCCTGAGGGCCGATGGACGTATCCCAGCCCATGGTGGCATGGGAGCCGGGGGGGAATTTCTCGGCGAGTCCGGGGCTTCGGCTGGCCAGGCGCCCGGTGATCAGTGAGTAGCGGCTTGGCGTGCACACGGGTGACGTAATGTAGAAACGAGTCAACACCGCCCCGTCCCGGGCCAGTGAATCGATGTGGGGCGTCAGCATTCGCGGGTCCGCGTAGCCTCCCCGGCCTTTACGCCCCCCGCCTGTGATCCCGAGTTTTGCCCTGCCGGTGTAGGACGGCCAGGCGGTCGGGTCGTCAGCGAAGCCGACTTCGTCCGCATCCAGATCATCCGCGTAGATAAGCACGATGTTCGGCTTCTGTGCCTCTTGTGCGTGGGTTCGTTGGCACGTGCACAGGCCACCGGCCGCCATGGTAAGAACGGTGGCAACAAGAAGTCGTGCCGGCGTGGTTTCTGTCATTCCTTTACCTTCCTCGTGCACAGACGTAAGGCTGGAGCCGGGAACCCCTGCGCGGGCTTACCGCAGGAGGGCCGGCAGACACCAGCAACCGTAACCCGCATCCATGGAACACTCAATGGTATGGGAGACCGCGACGTCCATATCCAAAAGCCCGGGGAAACAGCCTGCGCGCGGGCTTACTCTCCTGTCCGAGCGGTGAGCGTGCCCTCGAGTTCGGGTGACAGTCGCATGCCCGAGAACATACTCACGCCGGCGAACCCGAAATCGCGGACCAGGTTCAGCTGAGTGGTCAGCGTTTCAGGGGTGATCGGGAGCACCTCTTTTCCTTCGCGTCGGTAGAGCGCCAGTATCGGGACAATTCTCGATTTCGGGATCCCGGCGCACTGCCAGGCAAGTGCTTCACGCAGTTCGTTGGCGTTGCCGAAGTAATCCATGGGGTAGACCGCATCGACGTATTCCCGCCTAATCCACGTCTTCCAGTCCTGGAACACCAGATTCACATGGGCTTCCCTGGGGGTCGTCGCGGCGCTGAGAATCGCATTTGGTCTGCGCGCCTCCATCGTGTCTCGGACGGTCTTCACGACGTCGGTGACCTGTTTGCAGCGCCATCGGGTCCACGCGGCATTGAGTTTGGCCAGTTTGAGGGAGCCTTGCTCGCCGCTCCGGCCGGCCAGAAGCCAGCGCACGGTATTCCGCAGGAGATCGACCCCAGGTGCGCCGTCATACTTCACCAGCATCTGGAAGTTGAGGATGGTGGCACGCCCCTTGCCATAGGCGTTCAGAATAACTGCCGGAGTACCGTTCTCGAACCGTGCCAGGACCTTGGCTGTCGCGGGGTCGATTTCCGTGAGTGAATTTGCCGAACAGGTCAGCGTGCCCCCCACCATTCCCTGCGTGATCGCGTGCTCCTCTTCAATCTGGAGATTACGTTGCTGCGGAGCGGCGTACCGGCTGCGGCTTGTCATTCCGAGAACCGGGCCCAGTGCATCCGTGTGCTTCTTCATCGCCGTGGTCGGTGCATCGAGGAAGATCACATTGCCGCCATCCTTCACGAACGCGTTCAGCTTCTGGATCGTCTCTGCCGCAATATCGTAGTAAGATGCGATCAGGATCGTTCCGCCCGCCAGCACGGTACTGAAGATGTCTGCCACCTGGGGGACGACTTTGAATGGCGCATTGATCTGGTTCAGCAGGCCGAGCAGGCTTGACAGATACCAGTCCTTCCCTGCCCAGGTGTCGGGCTTGAGGCAGTAGACGATGTTGCTACTGAACGTCTCCGGACGGCTGTAGAGTTCCAGCGGATCCACTCCCGTCTCGTCCTTGAAGGCGGCCCGAGCCAGCGGGGTGTACCCCATGTGGGTGCCGAGGTACCGGATGTAATCGAGCATCAGGCCGTCAATCTCATAGTCCAGCAGATCTTCGACGACGCGGTTCAGGTAGTCCCGCACGTCGGGGTTTGCCGGATCAAAGGACAGAGTGCTGCCTCGATTGCCGTTCGTATCCAGGCAGTACCATGCCGGATTAGGGAGGGTACCTCCGGCAGCCTGCTTCACATAGATCTCGCCTCCCGCAACCAGGAAGGGAAAAAACGGGACGACCCTCATGTCACGCTGGTGGGCTTCCCGGATCAGCGACGCGAGGGGATCGGTCCCAAGTCGTTCCGGAATGACCCCTTTGGGGAACGCGGCATGGGTGGTTTTGAAGAAGTAGTTACCGTGCCCATAGGCGCACGGATAGAGCTCGTTGATGCCTGCTTTCTGCAGGCGGTTCAGATACAGGTCCAATTGCTTTGCATTGAGTTCCCACCAGAAGGACTTGGAGTACGCTGACTTCGGCCCGGTGGATGCCAGGAAGAGTCCGCGTGTCCCGGGGAATTGTCCATGGCTCGTGCCCGGGAACAAGACAGTCAGAGCCAGCAGACTCCCGATGGTCAGGATCTTCTTCATAGTTGACGAGCTTCGTGTTTCCGCACCCGCTAACGCTGGTCCTCGGGGAGTGGCGGCGTGGGGGTGACTAGCATGAGTGTCAGGACTACCTTCCGGATCACGGCCAGAAGACTGAGGTCGTGCTTTGCTGCCATCGGTAGGACAATAGCCCGGGCTGACCTCGGGGGCAAAGGACATACGGTTGACTACAGCCTTCGTTCGGAATATGCTGGAGGTCAGTGATCCACCCGGACATGACCACGGTCTGACCAAAGGAGCCACAATGGCACGAGGCACACTCACGGCATGTGTCGTCCTCGCCGTCCTCGGCGGCGTGAGGGCCCAGGAGGCCATCGACGAGGGAGGACCTCGCACGAGGACTGCACGGCCGGCCCGCCGCGTGCTGCGAGCGGGTGCGGCGGCCACGGACATCACGCCGACGCAGTTCCCTGTACACATGCCCGGTCTCGCCCGAAAGAACCTGGCCCAGGGCGTGCACGACCCGCTCCACGCTCGGGCGCTCGTACTCGACGACGGAGCCACCACCATTGCCGTGGTCGTGGTAGACAACATCGGTGTCAGGCGTGACGCCGGAGACCGAATCAGGCCTATCGTGACCGAGCGTTGTGGCATTGCCCCGGACAAAATCCTCATCGCGAGCACTCACACCCACAGCGCTCCGGATGCGTATTTACGGAAAGGGGCGATCGAGGCCGTTGCGTACGGGCCGGTCCTGATCGAGGGAGTGGCCGACGCCATCGTCCGCGCACACGCCGCCCTCCGTCCCGCGGCGATCGGCCACGCCGTGCACCAGCTGCCTGAGGAAGTGTTCAACCGGCGCTGGTTCTTGAAGCCCGGGAAGATGCAGCCAAATCCCTTCGGCGAGATGGATCAGGTCAAAATGAATCCACCCAACAGCCCTGACGTCCTGCTGCGTCCGGCGGGCCCCACCGATCCGGACATCACAATCCTCTCCGTCCGGGACGCGATGTCGCGCCAGCCGCTGGCCCTGCTCGCAAACTACGCATTGCATTACGTCGGCTATACCCCCAAGGCCAAGATTTCAGCCGACTACTTCGGCGTGTTCGCGCAGCTCATATCCTCTCGTCTGGGGGCGGGCGAGGATTTCGTCGCGATGATGTCCAACGGCGCTTCAGGGGACATCAACAATCGCCCTACCGGTTCGTCTCGCCCATCGCGCAAGCCGTTCGAGCAGATACGCATCGTTGCGCAGGGGGCCGCGGACGCCGCACACCGCGCGTACGAGACCATAGGTGAACATCGGATCGATGTCAGGGTGGGTATGATTCAGCGCCAGACCACCCTCCACCGACGCCGTCCGACACCGGAACAGGTCGAACGGGCCAAGGCCTTCCTCGCCGTTACCGGCAAGGACGAGCGGGCCAAGCTTCCTCGGGGGGCGCAACGCTATGCCCGGAGTACCCTCGCGTACGCCAAAGCCCGGCCAACGATCGATGTCACGCTCCAGGCCTTCTGCGTTGGCGACCTTGGTGTCTGCGCCATCCCTTTCGAAGCATTTGCCGAGGTCGGACTCGAGCTCAAACGCCGCAGTCCTTTTCCACGCACCATGGTGATTGGCATCGCGAACGACAAAGCCGGCTACCTGCCCACCCCCGACCAGCACAAACTCGGAGGCTACGAGACGTGGCTGGGAACAAGTCGCGTGCAGCCAGAGGCTTCGATTGTCGTCACGGATCAGCTGCTGGAGATGCTGCGGGAGCTGGCTCAGGAAGGATGAGAGGGGCAGAGGGGGGACCGGGCAGTGGGCGGCGAAGCGTACAGAGTAGGCGGGTGGCCTGCAGCCCCCCAGAAAGAACGCTTCAAACCCAGCTGCTGTCTCAACCGGCGGGGGCGCCATACCCCAATGCGACTAAGTTCCTCTGATTCCCGGATGGCCAAAGAGTCGCCGGGTGGCACCGCCTCCCACATTGTGTGCTCCCGTAACGTGGGAGGGGCTGCCATGCCGCGACCGTCTTTCCGAGAAA
>Ga0209249_1001079_pt1 | contig 28437 bp, 3 predicted proteins | sample SaaInlV_200m_DNA_4_FD_184653 | JGI IMG/M metagenome (GOLD analysis project Ga0209249, IMG submission 184653) | Marine microbial communities from expanding oxygen minimum zones in the Saanich Inlet - SI037_S3LV_200m_DNA (SPAdes) (version 2) | ecosystem: Environmental > Aquatic > Marine >...
AAAATTGAGATAAGAAATTTGACGTATACTCCCCTATTGTTGAAAAATGGTGTGATCTGCAATTCTCCTGAATGTAACACTAGTTACAATAACGTAACAGGAATACTCTACGCAAATGTATCTTCATTCAGCAACTATACAACATCAGAAGAAACAGAAAATTCCGCGCCAGTAATAACTAATATTACACTAAACTCATCTTCAGGATTAAACACAACAAATGAAAACTTAACTGCGCATTGGAACGCAACAGACAACAACTCTGACTCTATAAAGAACATAACTGATTGGAGACTGAATGGGTCTTCTATTGCGGTATTAAACTTGCCTTTCGAAGCATTGAGTTACGCTCAGACTACGGTTAATGATGAAACCGCGGTTTACTATTTCGATGGAGATGCCACTGATTCAGTGGGTAGTAATGATGGGTCCGTTACTGGCGCATCACAAACAAATGCTGGTATGATCAATCAAGGTTATGATTTTAGAGGAGATGGAGACTACATAACTGTTGACGATAATGCCTCAATAGAACCCGATTCTAATAATTTGACTGTTTGTACGTGGGTTAAGGTAGCGGACAATTATTCTGATTACACTACAATTTTATCTAAAAATGATGGAACTGAAGTATCTTACTTGTTAGGTTTCGGATCAAATGCGGCAGGCACCCTTAGATTTTTCAGAAGGGATGATGTTTCTGTAGGTGATTCGGTATATGGTGGTGAGTCAAAACCAGGAAGTTGGCAACATATTTGTGGTGTTATAGATGGGGAGGATGCATTCCTTTACGTAGATGGATCTCTTGTTAATAACAGAACTGATGTGGGGCTGGCCACACTTGATACTGTTCAATCGTTATACATAGGGCGAGATCCAATTTATCCTGCAAGAGATTTTAATGGTACGATAGATGAAATCCATATGTGGAATAGAAGTTTATCACCTTCAGAGATTTCAACAATTTTTGAAAATGAAAGATGGAACAAAGCAACAAAAGATTATTCTTCATATGATAACACAGGAGAATTTGACTCAACAACAAAACCAACTTGGAATGCAACTGGTGGTTATGATGGATTTGGTGCATATGAATTTAATGGCAGCAGTTACATAAATGCAAAAGATCTCTATGAATTCATAAATGATTATACTGCTTGCACTTGGTTTAAATCTGATACCATCTCAGCAAATGCGGTATTACTTGGAAAGTATGCCGATGGTGGTGCTGGTTCACAGTTTGGAGTTTGGATGCTAAGTTCAGGAATAGTTACTGCGTATATTTTAAAGAATGATTCAGGATTTAAAGAAACAAACACTGGCACAGACTATAGTGATGGGACTTGGCATCATATGTGTTTGGTAAACGATAGAACTGAAGGTGCTATTATCTACATAGATGGAAACGTCAACGGTACCGACTCAGATACAACAGATTCGGCCACATCGAATTTGAACTTTACAATCGGAAGACAAGATTGGACTACTGCGAGACATTTCAATGGATCGTTAGATGAAGTTATAATCTTCAATCGTTCTCTTTCTGCGGAACAAATTCAAGCAATATACGATAACAGAACGGATTTAATAGTTTCACAAGAAACAGCAACAGGGGACAATTGGTCAGTTTGCGTCACACCTAATGATGGAACTGAAGACGGAACAACGGCTTGTTCATTAGACCTGACAATTTTAGAAGCACAATCCCAAGAATCTTGCGTTAACTTATCAAATCCATCAACATACCAGGGTAAAGTAGTTAATGTTTCTGATGAATTCTACGTTAATGATGACATAACATTATGTCAAGGAACTTATACTACAACAGATGATATGATCTACGTTAACTCAAGCAATATTAATGTAGATTGTAATGGTGCAACACTTATCGGTGATCAAGGATTCCAGAGAAGCGGATTTGAAATTTCTTATAAAACAAATGTTAGTGCAACAAACTGCATCATAACAAATTTTTCAAGAGGTTTGAGTGTATCGGCTGATTCCGATATACGTGTGATTAACAACACACTACAAGAGAATGTTCAATATGACCTTTATGTATTTCCTACTGATACTTCAGAATGCGCTCTAACTATTGAAAACAATACTGGTTCGGGAAATCTTCCTATTTATTATGCAAATAGTTCTGTAACTTGGCAGGATCTGAATGCATCAGAGATCATACTTTGTAATGCCGACAATTCCACATTAAACAACATATCAATCAACGGCTCTAGTACTCTTACTAACAATGGCCTCTACATGTTTTTAACGGATGATTCTTTAATCAGCAATTCCACAATAGTGGACACCAATTATGGAATTTACTTGAAATATTTCAATAATATTAGTCTAGTTAACAACACCATTTCTGGTGATGGAACTAGCGGTATTCTCTTGATTTCCGGATCGAATGTCAGTATATTTCAAAACAACATCTCCTCACATACTTATGGTTTACGAGTTTATTCTAGTGCAGAGAATGTAACGATTTCCGATAATATATTATCTAGCAACGGCCGAGGCATTCGTTCAGAAGATGCAAGGTCGAGTGTTTGTTTAATATCTAGTAATATCATCTTTAGTTACTCTAATGCTGGAATAAGCTTATCAGATGCGAATAATCACCTTATCACAAATAATTCAGTTTATCTTTCTGATGGTGCTGGAAATGCTATTAATCTTTTTAGGTCATCTAATAATACCTTAATTGGTAACAATATTGACAATTCTTATGGGGGTCTGTCTTTCAGTGGAGCCTCACATAATAATACCTTGCAGAACAATACAATATCTAATGTAAGTTCTACAGGCATGGCTTTAGATTTCGCTCAATTCTCTGGAATATATCCTGAGAATAACTTATTTGATAACTTAACTATTTATGCATATCAGGGCTTGCCAGCTAATGGATATATTCAAACATACGGAACGTTAACTAGTGATAATAATTTCACAAATCTTCGTATTTGTGAAGATACAACGAACGCAGGTTGCATTACTTGGGGTTTCTTAAACATTACTTATCTTGATCTATCTGAAAGTAATCTGTTACTTGATGGAGATTTTGTTTCATTAAATACCTCTGATTCTGATACAATACAACTTAATAGGTCTGCTAATATCACAATAAACACAACGACGTGTGACGGATTAATATATTACAATGCATCTGGTTTCCCCCAAAACAAAACCGATATACTTTCGTCTGGAACTAATTTCACGCCATCTTACACTAGTTGTTCTAACAATCTTTCAACATTTGCTGTAGATCATTTCTCTGGATATGCAATTCTAGAGCCAACACCTGAAGACCCTGCAGGTCCTTGTGTTAATCTGTCAAACAACTCGACATACCAAGGTAAAGTAGTCAATGTTTCTGATGAATACTACGTTAACGATGACATAACACTTTGCCAAGGAACCTACGCCACTACAGATAATATGATCTACGTTAACTCGAGCAACATTAATATAGATTGTAATGGCTCTACATTAATCGGAGACCAAGCATATCAGAAATATGGAATTCGAATATCTTCTAAAACAACCGTTGGTATATCTAATTGCATTATAACCAACTTCTCTAGAGGTTTAGCTGCTTCATATAGTTCTAATGTTAGTATAATAGATAATATGCTACAAGAAAATGATGAATATGACTTTTACTTTTTTGCCAATGATCCATCGCAATGTGCATTGACTGTAGAAAACAACACAGGTTCAGGTAATCGTCCAATTTACTTTGCAAATAGTTCTGTGAATTGGCAGGACCTAAATGCATCCGAAATTATACTTTGTAATGCTGACAACTCCACTTTAAACAACATATCAATTAACGGATCTACCGAATTTGAAAGTAATGGTCTTTATATCTTCTTAACAGATAATATTCTAGTTGCAAACTCTACTATTACAGGAAGTTATTATGGTGTTTATTCAATTTATGATACTAACTTTAGTTTGATCAACACTACAATTTCAGATGGAACTCGAGCCTTTTCAACATCTTCTTCATCAGATATTAATGTACTTCGGAACAACATATCTTCGCATTCGGTAGTTGGTTTGTCAATTAGCTCTACGTCTGATAATGTGGTCATTTCTGATAATACATTTTACGACAATCCACGAGGTATTTCCTCTTCAAACGCCCGATCTACTAATTGTACTATATCTAACAATATAATATCTAGCTCATGGTATGATGAAATCCAATTGGATCAAACCGATCTTCACATAATTATTAACAATACTCTTTATTCAAAAGCGGGGTCTATAACTGGAATTTATCTTGATAAATCACCAAACAACACCATAATTGACAATGTAATTCATGACTCCGATACCGGATTATATTTGCGTGGATCATCCCACAACAATACTTTCGAGAACAACACAATATATGATACTTCGGCTTACGCTGTGCTTTTCTCTCAAGCTTCGGGAATATATGCTAAAGACAATATATTTGATAATTTGACAATTTATGAAGACACCTTTTCTCCCGAATACATTAAAACATTCGGAGTTATAGCCGGTCAAAACAACTTCACAAATCTCAAGATCTGTAAAGATACAAATGGCGAAGGCTGTATTAATTGGGATTTCTTAAACATTTCCTACATAGATCTTTCAGATGAAAATTTAGCACTAGAAGGAGATTTTGTTTCATTAAACACATCTGATGCTGGCGCAATACAACTCAACAAATCTGCTAATATAACCATAAACACCAGTTCTTGTGATAGCTTGGCATACTACAACGCATCCAGCTTCCCCGAGAACAGAACAGAAATATTAACAACTGGAACAACCTTCACACCATCTTATTCAACATGCTCGAACAATCTAGCTACATTCTCTGTAGATCATTTCTCCGGCTATGCAGTTAACTATACGATAACAGAATCATCATGTGATGTATACTGCGGATCTTGTGGAGAATGCGATATTGCAGTAGACACACCAAACAGGGTAGTCTGCTTAAATCAAAATATAACAAACACTACAAACACTTGCATTGATTTTGAAGCAGACAACGTAACTCTTGACGGGCAAGATTATAGCATCATTGGTGGACCAGCAAGCGGCGGAACTCAAGCACTTAGCCAGACTAACATCACAGTTCAAAACTGCATATACTACAATCAAGGTCATGATTTTGCTTTTGTAAATGATTCGGAGTTATCAGATAATATCTTTTATGGTGCAAGAATAATTGTTGGTGGAATAAATTTAGTTATATATAATAATACATTTGAAAATCATGATGAGGCAGTCATAACAACACCTTCTGGTTCTAATAATATAACAATAAGCAACAACCACATAAATAATATAACGCTATTTGGAGGAATTGTGGCCTACGATTCCGAAAATGTATATGTTTATGATAATTTTATTTGTAACATAAACGGCTACGGGGTTTACATAGACTCAAATTACACAGAAGTATCACGAAATGAATTCTGCAATTTAACTTATGCAGTATTCACTAATGATGATCCTTATCATATGGAGGTAAATAACAACTCAATATACAATACAAGCTGGTCTAGTATTGTCCTTAATCAAGCACACAATGTGACGCTAGATAACAATGTTGTAGATCTCTCATCTGACAGCGGAATGCTGTTAGGTAATTCAGACAATATTACTGCGTCTAATAATAATATTTCAAGAGCAGATAATTCGGGAGTATTCTCTTATTATAGTAGCGATGTGACAATTACAAATAACTGGATTTCAAACGCAACTCTGCAAATGAGTGCTGGAGTCTATGTGAGATCAGGACAAAACATAAACGTGAGTTCTAATGTAGTTAATCAATCTCCAATAGCGCTTTATACTATGATTGTGCAGCATAACGATAATACAACCACCATTGATAACAATTCTCTCTCGATGTCAAAAATAGGATTAGTAAGCGCAAACAGTTCTATATTTGTAGGCGATAACAACATCACAAACAACGAGATTGGTTTCTTCAATTGGGAACTATCTCCAAATGCGGTGCTTCCAACAATAAACACATCTCAAATTGAAAATAACACAGCAGCAAAAGCCATGTATGCTTGGGAGGCAAATATACTTACGAGAAACGCATCGAGTGGTTTACCGATGGCTGCAAACGTAACAATAAATGATATTTACGGCGATCCTAATGCGATGGATATGAATCTAGATAGTATGGATTGGCTTCTTACAAACGCGAGTGGAGAACACAATCCTGGCAATCAATTTGTCGACGATTTTATTGTAACCAAAAACATAACATACAATAATGATACAACTTATACATTAACTCCGCTAACTTTCACAGCAACAAACTCAACTAATGGCTACACAGGAACGGAGATAATAACAATCCCTAATGACTTAAATGACACAATGACTGTCATTGTAGACATGTCTCCTGAGTCTGTAGATAATTACACAATAAATGTAACAATAGATGGAGAATACTCTACAGTATTCAACCAAACAGCACAACCATACGAAGTAACGTTCCACGCAGAAAACAATGGCCTTCCTCTAGTGAACGAGACATTATTCGTTATTGAACTTAACGGAAACAACTTATTTGTTCCGGTGACGGTAAATAATTCGCTTAACAGAGCACTATCCTATGCTAACACAGATGAAAACGGAAACATAACATTCATTATAACCCCGACACACTATCCCACAATACCTGATTATGAACTTTATGCACTACTAAATGTTGACGGAGATGTGGTTGCAAATGCTACATTCTCAATAACAAACAACGCATCATTATCATTCACAGACAAACCCATAACTCCGTCATCACTATCGGACAACATAAAAGTCGTAGTAAACTCATTAGTAAGTTTAGCTGACAGTTTGTTCTACTGGACAAGTACAATTGAAAAAGCCAATTTCATTGAGGTTTCTGCTTATACGAATAGTTCTATTAGCGTATCAGGAACTCTTCAAACAGGAGCACCAAACGTCATAACGGTATACTTAAACGAATCAAACGGAACTGCTGTAAACGGAACTCTTGATGTTCATGAATCGAGTGGCTACTTGATGTTTAATCCATCGAATAATCCCGAAACTTTGACAAACAAGTCTCGAAGACACACTGTAGATGCAAATACTGCTCAACAGTTCATAATTGTTCCAACCGAATATGCTGGAATCTCTACAGACATCACACTTAGTGTATACAACTCTACAGAGGATACTGTAGCACAGACCACCTTATCTATAAACACAACATTAGTAGAACAAGGGGACATACCAGGCAATGCACAAACATACATTAATGACACACTAAAAACAAGAGTGAATAGCATAGTATCTGTTGCAGATCATTTATTCGCTGCATTAAACTAAAACTATTTAAACAAACAATAAAGGAGAACAAACATGTTTTTTAGCCACATTCCATTAGAAAAACTACATTTCCTTAAATCGGAGATAAGCGAGATTTACACTAGTCACATCATTAATCTATTTGCTGTTAGCTTAGTTATGGTTTTCATACCAATATTTCTGCTAAACTTAGGATATACTCTAAATCAAGTTATATTATTCATTCTCGTGAGGTTTGCAACTGGTTTAGTTTTTGCCCCTGTTGCTGGCTGGCTATCGAATAAGATTGGCTTTAAGCATGTCATATTAACTATTCGTCTGCCAATAGAAATATTATTTATGATTTTATTACTGACTCTAGAAGCAACTAAACTAAATATCTACTTTATTTCGGTTCTAGGTGGACTGGCGATGATCATGTACTGGATTCCTTTCAACTCATTATTTGCAAAATATTCAAACAAAGAAAAACGGGGATCTCAAGTTGCAAAACTATTCTCATTACCTATGTTGGTTAGAATTATTGGCCCTGGCTTAGGTGCATTTCTTTACACAATATTCGGATTTGAAGTTGTACTATTGGTTTCAACTGTTGTTTTGGCGGTTTCAACTATCCCCTTATTCCTCACTCCTGATATAAAACCTCATCTTAAATTTAAGATGAAGAGATTATTTACTTTAGATCATAGGGATTTTATCCTGTATAGTTTCTTAGATGGTATAAGAGGAATGACTGAAGCATACTTATGGCCTATTTTTATTTTCTTAACTCTAACAAATGTAGAGTCTGTTGGTGCAACGCAAGTTCTATCTGGGATTGGAATCATAATTTTTACAGCGTTCATCGGAAAATCATGCGATAAGATGAGCAAACACAGAATCTTAAAGTTTGGAGCACTTCTAGTATCGTTTATTTGGTTTGCAAGAATCTATGCTCATGGCTACATTGATATATTTTTATTAAGTTTCTTCGGTGGTGTCGCAACTGTAGTTCTGCTAATTCCATCTCACTCTATAATTTTCAATCAAGCTAACAAAGAAGTGTACGGAGAATTCATCGTAATGCGAGAAATGTGGCTAAATATCTCGAGAGTCTTGTTTTTTGCAGTATTGTTGCTAGTACCTCACAAATTCATAGTGGCGTTTGCAATGGCAATGGTGGCTTCCTTTTTATTTGCCTTTGTATAGCCTCAGATAAGCTTATATATGCATCTCAACCTATAATCCACTATGGATAAGAGGGTGCTTGATGAATTAACTGCTAGTCTTAGACAGTTATCTTCTACTGAACCAAACGATAAACTAGTTATTGCTGGAAAAGAAATCTTTTTAGATAAAGATAACATCAAAAGCATTACTACGGCCGAATCTTCAGAATCTATAACATTCATCGACGGCGGAAACGCTGATTTGTTTGTAACATCCAACTTTGTTTTGAGCTTCATTAGAGTTGCTGCTACAATGTTTGAGAATAATCAAAGAAAACAAACCTTCAAACGAGAATTCTTCACAATAATCTCCGCAACAGATCACGGTTTAGTTGCATCTTTTGTTGGTGAAAACAAGCAACCTCTAACGTTCTCTGTAGATGACATTAAAGATGCTTCTAACTTGGTACGTAGAGTATCTGAGCTGGAATTTGCATCTGAACACCTAAATTCGGATTATGTTGTGCTAGATGGCGATTTTACTACTAAACACGAATTAGAGCGAGAACATCTCCAAAAGCTCTCTGAATTAACAAATCAAAGCGGAAAAGGCTTGGCTGCATTGGCAAAAACCTCTAGATTATTAACAAAATCCAACAAATCCGCATCTTCCGCCCTACATTCTACATTCGCAGAATGCTCCGGATTCTTAGAATTAGATATTTTAGAGCCAAAAACACACTTTGCAAAACTGCATGAAAAAAGTAATTATTGCTTCAAAATCGAGACACTAAACATTCCTGATTCTCAAAGAATCATGTCTTTGCTTAAACAAAATTCTACAGATCCTACGTTTCTTGGCTATCCTTATGGTTTGGTTCTAGTCGACAAACTGGCAAGAGTAACAAACAATGAGGTTGACTATCTCAAGACCACAATTAACACCGCACTAGGCAAAGATGCGGAACATTTGAACAATAATCTCTCTTCTCTTAACGCACACTCGGTCTTAGATCGTCTTGGATGATTATTTGCTACTTTTTTACTAGTTGTCTTTGTATTCTATTTAGTATACATACGAAGTAAAAAACTACTACAAAAACAGTTTATTTGGTATACATGTGAAGTTTTTTTCAAAACCTTTATAAATGGTTTATATATAATTTATCTTGTTTTATGCGCACAAAAATAACATTAAAAAAACGGGTAAGTAGTGGTGAGTCCGACCGCAAAGATAGAACTAGTTCTAATACTTCTAGGGACAATGGTGAGCAACAACCCCCCAACATTGATGCTCCTAACTCTGCTGCTTACCCGCCTGAATCCTTAGACATGCTCAAATCCGTTATGCAAGTTATGAAAGACAAGTACAATCTTTCTCTCAATGATGCTGTACAAGTCTATCAAGGAATATCTTCTCAAGACACAAGCTTAATTCCTCTTTCTATCTTCTCTACGCCGCTCAGTCCTTCAGAAAGTATCTGCAAATATCTCAAAGAATGCTGCAACTTAACGTATCACGAAATTGCTGAGAAAATCAACAGAGATGACCGAAGTGTTTGGACTAGCTATCAACGAGCTCTAAAAAAATACAAAGAACCCTTTGTAGTTGACAGAGAGATACTACTTCCAATTGAAATCTTCAATAACCGTAAATTCAGCATGCTTGAAGCAATAGTGAGACATCTAAAATCAACATACAACTTTACTGCATACAAAATTGCAAAACTTCTCAACAAAAATCCTAGCGCCATGGCAACTGTGTACAAAAGAGTGCTAGAAAAAGAGGGTGATTCATAGAGTGAACAACAAAAGAGGTGATCGGAACTGGAGAAAAATTGAAGTTGCTTTAGTTCTAACTTTGTTTGCTTTCATAATTATTACCGCTACTTTAGACTTAAAACTAACAGCTCTTGCGACATACTCTCTAGAGCAAGACTCGCCTCTTTACATTAACGGAAACACGTTCCTTCAAGAAGATAGTTATGAAATTAATGTTGCAGAGAACGAAAGCTTAATCATCTTTAACACAAGCAACGTTTACCTAAACTGTGATAACTCTACTTTGAACGGAGACGGTAACGGCATCGCTATTTTTAACCCTGGTTTCAATAACATCACAATAAGAAACTGTAATATTGATAACTACGAATACAGTATCTATGTTGATGGCCCTAACACCTCAGTTACTCTAGAGAACAATGATTTAGAAACAACATACTACACCAGAGAGCCAACTGTGTTAACAACTATCGAAGGTGCATCCTCTTGGCACATTGTTGGAGATGCTGGTGAATCAACTGCTGCTAATCTATATCTAACAAACGAATTAAATGAAAATCTATCACTAACTCTTTACATTGACAACATAGAATCTCCTGTAGGAAAAGAATTCATCTTACCAACAGATTTTATCTTTGATCAATACCTAGAACTAGATGCATTACAATCAAACACAGCACCATTATTCTTCAATCTCCCAATTACTGCAGAGCCTTCTACTCATACTGCTGAATTAATGATAGAAAGCTCTGCACATAACACCTCTTTACCATTAAAAGTATCCGTTCCAATACATCGTGGAGCTAATATTACTGGTTCTTTATCTTACGTACCAGAAAACAGAGATATTTATCTTTACGAGAGATACTCGGACACACCATTTGATGTTAATTTAGAATGGCAAAACGAAGCAGACTTAGATCTATATGTTTACGATTACTTCTCAATTGAAGATGTTGCACACTCTGCTTCATTAATTGGCACTGAAGAATCTATTAGTATAATCGACACGCCAGGTAGTTTATTCCTAATCACTGTAGTAAACACAAACAGCATAGACAACATAGAATATACATTATCAATAGAAGAACAACCACTGGAAGAAATCAACCTAACAGAATACTTCAACACTCCTATATTAAACATTACAGATGAGGCGGACTTAGGGAATACTATTTATCCTTTCGAACCAATTGCAATATATGCAACTTACACTTACAACGAAGCTTCTGTTTCAGATGCATTCTGTGAAGTTAGCTTTGAAGATGAACAACATTATATGAACTACTTCAACGTTTCCAATGGATTCTACATGTACGCAGACAAAACATTCTCTTCACCGGGAGAGTACGGCTACAATGTAGCTTGCTCACATCAAGATTTCGCAACTGTTGAAGAAACTGATGCATTAACCGTTTCACCAATGATGCCACACTATGAAGTTCAGGATGAAAGTTTGATAAATTTATCAAATTCCTCAACATATGACGATAGAGTAGTAAACAAATCAGGAACATTCTACATAAACAACAGCGTAACGCTGATGAGAGATACATACGTAACAAATGGAACTGCAATAATAATAAACGCATCTAACATTACTCTGGATTGTAACGGAGCAACAATTAACTATTCAAATGACGGGGTCTTAGGCTATGGAATTTCTGATGATGAGTTTGACAATGTATTGATTCAGAATTGCATCGTTGTAGAAGGAAATGAAACAACCAATTCAAAAATAGGCATAAGATCATATAATGCATATAACGTGACAATAAGAAATAACACAGTTACTTCCACAAGCCAATATGGGCGAGGAATTCTTGGATCATCTTATGATTCTTTAATTGAAAACAATATAATATTCACACACGGAGAAGATGCGTACGGTTTATACTTGCAACGGTCAAACTCAATAATACAGTACAATAATATATCATCGACGGGGGTAGACAGTAAAGGCATGTATGGAAACACGCTTTATAGATCACAAATACAGAATAATTCTGTATTTATGGGAAATTCCCAAGACGACGGAATCCATTTATCTACTTCCGACCACAATGTAATTGAATATAATCTAATAAATCTTAGTAACGGGTATTATAGTATTTATCTAGAACTATCTGATAACACCACAGTTAATAACAATAATATCTCAGGTGGAAATAATGCAATATATGTTAAAGATAGTGTTGATTCGTTAGTTAGAAATAATTATCTTTCTAGTGAGGGATCCACCCTTAACATATTAAGATCGGATGCAATAGTTCTAAATAACACGCTAATTACAAGCGGATTTACGGCAGGAGGAATAGGTGTTTCCGATTCAGATAATGTGATTGCGATAAACAATACAATACAATCAACGGGTGGTGATGGTAAAGGATTCTCCATATACGGTAGTTTTAATTTGACTGCTGAAGGAAATAATATATCAACGCCTCAAGGTAAGCCAATATCCATTTCAGCATCAACAATTCTTAACGATTATAATCACAGCATTGATACAACTAACACAATAGATGGACTACCAATATACTACATATTCAACAATGATTCGGCCACTATTAAAAACTTTACAGATATTGGATATTTATTCCTTGCTGGATCAGATTACGTCACAATACAAAATATTAGCCAAGTCGCAAACGGCGTAGTTATTGCATTATCTGAGCATGTATTGATCGTAGATAATGATTTAACTACCAGTAAATATTCTGTTGATGCCATTAAGCTAGAATCTTATTCAGATCATGCCATAATTGTAAACAACACTATTAGTGTAGACGCTGCAACCAGAGGCATACTTTCATATTCTGTGACAAATGTTACGGTACGAAATAATACAATAACAACCAATGTTTCCAGCGCTTGGGGGATGTACATATACCAATCACCCAACTCAACTATTGAGGAGAACACAATCATCACAAATGAAACAGATTCTCACGGAATTTACAGTTATTATAATGACAATATATTAATCAGAGATAACTTAGTCACCATTCTGGAAGAATCCTATGCATTATATATCTCGGACAACACACATGCAGAAATTATAAACAATACTCTAAATACAACATTTGCAGACAGTATGGGGATGTATGTCTATCACTCTTACGAGAATATATCCATAATAGAGAATAGAATTACTGCTAACGGCAGTTCTACTGTAGGAATTTATGCGAGAGAAGTTGCTGATTTACTTATATATAACAATACCATTAATAGTTGGGGTGACGGCGTATTCTTATATAGTGATTCATTTGATATAAATGTTTCATCAAATACTATTGTCACGAACGGCGGATACGGAGATGGTGTGGTAGTAAATGATTGCTATAATTCTTCAATAGATCGTAATAATATAACAACTTACAACTCTGACGCAGACGGTTTGGGATTTTATTACTGCAACAACATTAGTGCAGAAACTAATAACATATCAACATATGGAAGCACATCTAATGGGGTATACTTTCAATATGGATCTAATGTATCTGTTGTAGATAATACAATTACAACAAATTGTACTAATTGTGCGGGGTTTATGTTCTTTGCAGACTCAGATGAGAATGAGATAATAAATAATACAATAATCAAGTCTTTTAATGATGCAATAGTACTTAATGCACAATCCGGAGGATATAATCCTGACAATAATATATTCAGGAACAATGTTTTGAACAACATATCCCGATATGATATTTATATAATGGATGAAGATATTGTTGGGACAACTTTAATTAACCAACCAATCGCAAACTATTCATTTGTTGATGATGGGATTATATTTTCATTTGAAGATACAAACCATGGTGGAGTAGACTTTTTTGAACCTATTAACGGTACGGGGACAAATCTTAGCAATGGAATTCAGATAAGTTATAATTACATTTCAGTAGATTCTGAAACCCAAGCAGGACTAAACAGATCTGCACAAATAACATTTGAAGGTCTTAGCTATGCACCCCAACTTCAATTACTTAAGGATGGAGTTAGGTGCGATCAAGGAGATGAATGTAACATAACTTCTTGGGACGGCTCAACTTTAGTCGCAAACGTTTCCTCATTCAGCACTTACACAACAGCAGATGCGAGTTATACTTTATTATCTGGTTGTACAAACATATCTTCCTCTGGCTCTTATACATTATCTTTTAACATTACAAATTCAACAAATGAATACTGCATAAACATTTCATCAAACAATGTTCTTTTAGATTGTGAAGGGAAAAGTATCGATGGCTCTGATCACGATGGTTATGGTATTTATGTATACAGAGATTCTCCTGAATGGACAAATATAACGATAAATGATTGTCATATCTCTGACTGGGGAACAGGATTAGATACAGATGAAAGTGGGATATTTATTGATTCTGTTAAAGATTTAACTCTTGCGAATCTTAGCGTAAGTAGTAATTATCACGGAATCATTTTGGAAAGCTCTGATGACAACACACTATATAATTTAACTGTAACTAATAATACACGAGATGGAATTAGTACTGAAAGCTCAGACAACAATGACATTAGAAAATTATTTGTAGAAAATAATCGATATGGAATCCAAATGTCATACGATTCCAATATCTGGAACGATGTTCATTTAACAGGTAACCGCCAATCACTTTATTTTAGTTGGACTTTTGCAAATACTTTTATCAATAGCACAATAGTTGATAGCGAAGTTGAAGAAGTAACTATTTCAGGGACTTGGGAATCAACTTGCGATATTACGTTTGTAAATGTCACTGATCACAGGAATCGTTCAATATTACTTTATAACGATGAAGTCAATATATCTAATTGGGATAATAATGCATCTACTATTATTTTGTGTATGGCGCACAACTCTATTTTAGACAATATAACTATAAACGAAACAAATCGAACCGCAAAAGCTATTTTAATTGAACAATCACATAATATGACTATTAACAATCTAGATGTTGCTAGTGGGTATTATGCATTAGATGTTATGGATAGTAATAATATTACTGTGTCTAACACTATTGCCAAAGGGTTTGGTGATTTCGGCGTTAACAAATATGCAATGAGATTTTATGGATCTAGTAATATCTTTGCAAATAATTGCTCTTTGTCGGGTGACTTGACGGGGTTTGGTTCGAATATGACGCTAGTAGATATATCTAAAATAGGTCTTGAGAATTCTTCAATAGAAATTTCAGGACAAAACATTTCGGTAGTAAACCCTGACGGTTTTACAATATTTAATTATTATACAAATTATAATAAAACATTAATATTTAATAATTCCTTTGGACAAATAACTTGGTATAAGAATAATATTAGTACAGAAATACCTATGGAATTTGACTCAAACATATTTATAGAAAATAACACAGTAGGATTACTTGATATCTCCAATTTGTCAAACCTCAACTCTTCAGCACAAATAGAGATTAGAAATCTATCATATGGTGAGACTCCTTACTTGCGAAAGAACGGGGTGATTTGTATTTCTCCAATTTGCAACATCAGCTATAACAACGTAACAGGGGTGCTTTACGCTAATGTTTCCTCATTCAGTAACTATACAACGGCTGAAGAAGAATACGCTGGTTGTATTAACTTATCAAACAGCAATTCATATCAAGATAAAGTTGTGAACACAAACGGATATTATTACATAAACAACAGTCTTGTGCTATGTCAGTATCAATACAACTTTTCATATACTGGAATAAGAATCAATAATTCTAATGTAGAACTAGACTGCGATGGCGCAACACTAAATCAATCTCACTTTAGTGATCCGATACACGTAATTAATGTAACAGACTTCGATAATTTCACCGTAAAAGATTGTATAATAGACTCTAGTAACATCTCGGTCGATTATGGACATGCAATCTATGCAGATAACTCAAGTGGTCTTATCATATATAACAATTCGATAAGAAAGATTGGAGATTACTCGCGCGGAATAAGTTTAAACTATGCGAATGATGCGAACATAAGCTACAATTCAATATATGTGTACGGATTCAACTATATATACGATATTTATAGCTTGTTTTCTGATAGGATGAATATTGCTAATAATAATCTTACTAATGATAGACTTGATGGTGTGTTAATTTCCAGATCATATAACTCATCAATACTAAATAATACTATTGAAGTAGTAGAAACTGCAATCAGTGCATCCGAATCGGTGAATCTAACTTTAAATCACAATCAGTTAGAGGTTGATAAAGAGTCCGCGTTGTACGTCACTGGTGTCAGTTCATCTCATTTTAATCATACAATACCCAACAATAATCTGGTTGGAGGAAGTCCTTTAAACTACACTTTCGCAGCACACAATCAAGAATATTCCAATATTGACAACGAGTACGGACAACTATTAGTTGTTTGGTCAAATAATTTCACACTATCTAACAGCAATTTGAGCAACAATGGTTTATTTGTGGCCCAGAGTGATGATATAACTATTGACAATATCAACTCTTCGACTGATTCAGGACAGGCAGTGTATTTATATTTCGCGGATAATGCGAATTTATCGAACAACTACTTACAATCAGATTGCCAAAACTGTGAGGTTTTATATTTATACTTTTCAGAGAATTCGCTTATAATAAATAACAGCATCAACCAACTAGGTAGCTATACTCAAGACATTTATTTAAGATATTCTGACAACGCAACCATAAGAGATAACTACCTATATCAAGCACAAACTGGACAGGCGGCGTTCTATTACTATGAGACTGACAACAGTTTGATAGAAAACAATTTATTCAACACATCCGACACTGCAGTAAGGTTCTTTTCTACATCTCAGAATAATTACTTTATCAATAACACTATTTATTCTCCTGGAGGTTTTTTACTATCTGGATCTCCTTCTGAAAATAAGTTCATAAATAATGATATATTCTCAACCGGGGCCCCAGGAAGTTACTCTATAGTCGATACGAGTGGTGCATCATACTACAATACAGTAATCTACAACAATTCTTTTGGACAAATAACTTGGAATTCAACAGACCTTGACTGTGGCCTTAATCTATCAATAAGTGAGAACATCCATATACAATCTAATTTAGTGGGATTAACAGACAACTCAAGCATAGACAAATTAAACTCCTCCGCAAAAATAGAAATAAGAGGGGTTGCATACGACGAAACACCTTGGTTAATGAAAAACGGAGTTAGATGTGACAACACGGATTCATGTAACGTCTCTTATTCTGGAACAACTCTCTACGCTAACGTCTCTTCATTTAGCAACTTCACATCACAGGCACCCTGCGTTGACCTTAATGACAACACGACATACGTGGGTGCTGTTGTAAACGTCTCCGGTACATATTACATAAACGCAAACACAACACTTTGTACAGATACTTACCATACAAACAACACTGCAATAATAATAAACACATCAAATATTTACTTAGACTGTAATGGCGCAACAATAAACTACTCTATAGACAACACATTAGGATATGGAATCAACATAACAGCTCAAGACAATATCACAATAAGAAACTGTACAATCACTGCAAACTCTACCCCTATCTTTAGTCACGGAATATATGTTGATGACTCAGAAAGTTGTGTACTAGATCAAAATACAGTACTAATTAACTCAATAAATTCAAATGCAATATATATGGCCGGCTCTGTATGTAACATCACAGACAACAACTTAACAACAACTGCAGCCGCTGCTAATTTAATTACTATGACCAGTTCTTCAGGTTCTAGAGTAGAATATAATTACATTAATGGATACAATAAATCTGGTTCATATGGTATGTATGCATTTAATACAGACAATTTATACATACTTAACAACACCATTAGCACATTAGATAATAGCATTTTCCTTGCCAGCTGTACAAGCGCGACAATACATAACAACTCCTTATATGCGTATAGAGATAGTGCATTCCACATTAGTTCAACATTTGAAGAAGATTTTGATCATACCGTTAGTAGTAGTAACCTAGTACACGGACTTCCAATAAATTATACATTCAATGGGCATAACGAGATATATACTGGAATGAATAACGAATTTGGTTTAGTGATTGTAACGTGGTCAGATAATTTCACAATAAACAACAGCAACATCTCTTCTAATGGTCTTAGAGTTTACTGGAATGATAACTTGACTATTATTAACAGCAATATTAATACAACCAGTAACGATGCGATACGTCTTTATGAGAGTGATAACATAAATATATTAAATAATTACATAGAATCAAACTGTACTAACTGTGAATCTCTTATGTTAGAGGGTGAGAATAATGCAACAATATCAAATAATAACATAATCGCCAGAGACGGAGATTCTTACAATATTGGATTCGATGAAGCATGTACAGATAACATCATATCTAACAATACAATAAGTCACCCTGAATCTGGTAAATCATCATTATATCTTTATGGAACAAACGATAATATAATAGATTCAAACACAATAAACTCTGCAAGTTCACCTATAAGTTTAGCACTCTCTTCTTCAGGGAATTTGGTGCAAAACAACTCTCTAACTTGTGGGGAAGACTGCATTATTATTCTTGGCGATTCTGAAAATAACATCCTAGTTAATAACAACATGTCTTTACTAGGGACTGGCTATAAAGCAATTGATGACAGCACTGGAGGATCATTCTATAACACTGTAGTATATAACAACTCATACAGTCAAATACTTTGGAACAAAACAGATTTAGATACATCAATCAATCTTTCAGTTGAAGAAACCATTTTCCTAGAAAACAATTTGGCGGGTTTAATTGATGACTCTGATGCAGAATACCTAAACACCTCTGCACAACTTGAGTTTAAAGGATTAAGCTATTCCGTAGATCCATTCCTCCTTAAAAACGGCGTAAGATGCGACAATTCATCTATCTGCAACACATCATACTCTGGATCGAATCTATACGCTAACGTATCATCATTCAGTAATTATTCCACAAGAGCAAGCTCGCCCTATGTAACGCTAATCCAGCCAACAGATAACTACAACAACGACTCAAGTGAGTCTATTAATATTAACTTTACATGCAATGTCACAGATGAGACGAGATTAGATAATCTAACTTTATTCATATGGAACCGCACAGGCGGAGTTAATTATACTAACACAACAACGATCAACGGAACAGAAAACTCTTCAAGTTGGAACAGAAGTATAATCAGAGGAAATTACACCTGGAATTGTCTTGCTTACGATAATCACTCACAGGCATCTTGGGCGGATTCAAATTATTCAATAACTCTAAACTTCACATATGCTTCCTCAACATTAGCTATAGACATATTAAGTCCCACAACGGATATTGAGGCAGAACAAAACGCTATGTTTAATGTATCAATCAGAGTTACTTGTGAGGGTAACGAAAGCTGTACTAATGTAAACGCAACTCTAGATCCATTCATAACAACCAATGCGGTATATGAAATTCAAGACGCATCTCTACCAACCAGCCAAACACCAATACTTAATTCATCATCATTAACAAACACAACTAACGAAAACTTAACTGTTTACTATTATGAAGGTTCTGGAAACACTTCGATAATTGATTGGCGAATAGACGGAAACTCAATCGCAGTACTTAACATGCCTTTCGAAGCTGACGGTAATCAGAATGCTACAGACTACTCTACTTATGAAAACAACGGAACTGTGCACAACGCAACCTGGATTTCAACTGGCGGTCACAATAACTCTGGAGCATATACTTTTGATGGTGATTGGGATTACATTGACGCAGGATCTAATGAATCACTAAATCCAACAGATGAAATAACTCTGATGGCATGGATTAAATCCGATAGCGAAGGATATGTTATTGTAAAAGATCCTGCGGAAACGGCAATCATCTACGCCGAAGATGTAACGTACGGAACTTGTTATTTTGATTCTTCAAGTAAGAATGACAATTATATTGTTTCTGCTAATACGGGTTATAGGGGTGCTGCGAAATTTGATTTAAGTACACTATCTTCAGAAAGCTCTATAATTAGTGTATCTTTCTATGCGGCTCCATACAGTTGTCTTCCAAATCACGATTTAGATATATTTGAGATGTCATACGATCCGATAACTGCCAGCGCAAGCAATCTTTGGGCTGACGCAAGAGATGGAACTCAGTATGTTGTAGATGGAATTGCTTTAGATAATAATCAAGGTTGTGTTGGAAGTACAATGACCAGTACTGATCTTGGAAGTGCTGCTGCCGCAGATCTGGAGCAAGCAATATCTTCTCCGGGTTGGTTTGCAATAGGTACCTCTAGTGATAATACTGCAACTTATGCCTATTTTAATGGTCATGCTACAAGTTATGAACCCTATCTGAATATAACCTATTCAACAGGCAAGGATGTTCCGTTCTCATTAAGTACAATGAATGGCGGAGAGTTCTTGATTAAAGAAAGCAACACAGAATACATCGCGAGGACTGATGGAGACTTAAATGATGGTCAATGGCATCATTTAGCAGCAACATTCAATGGTTCGTTGATGAGTCTATACATAGATGGACAACTGAATGCAACAAACAACAGCTACTCTGGCGCAATACCTTCAAACAGCGACCCTTTATGGATTGGTAGACATTATGATCCTGATAATACTAGTAATTTCTTTAATGGGACCATTGATGAAGTAAAAATATTTGATAGAACATTAAGTGCACAACAAATACTTACACTATACAACAACCAAACAGATTTGATTATATCTGAAGAAACAGTATTAGGAGAAACATGGCAAGCATGCGTAACACCAAACAATGGCACAAACAACGGCGAGACGGAATGTAGTAACAACTTATCAATACCTATAGGTGTTTTATCAAGTATACAACTTACGCCATCTTCAGATACTAACGTAACGCAAAACGAAACATTCACTTTCAGAACAAGAGTAACATGTTCACAAGAGGATTGCGGAAACATCAGCGCCACTCTTGACCCTGAAGCAATAACCATTGCCTTCGATGATTTTGAATCAGAAACACTTTCGCCTAATCCTGCATGCCAGCAAAGTCAAGATTTAGAATATTCATTCTGGGACAATGTAGCAACAGATTTCTCCGACTGGTTTGTTGATGAAGCCGGAACAAGCTCAGGATCAACCGGAACAACAATAGATCATACGCTAGGGACTACTTCAGGAAATTATATTTATTTTGAAACTAGTAGTCCTTGTTATAGCAATAAAGAAGCAATTCTATTAAGTAGAGAGATTGACTTTGATAATTACTCAAACGAGCAAATAACTTTCTGGTACCATATGTATGGGGCAAGTATGGGTACACTCTATTTAGAAGAAAACAGCACAAGTTCTTGGATAGAATTGTGGTCTTTATCCGGCAATCAAGGAGATACGTGGTATAACAAAACAGTGAGTCTCTTGAATATATCGGGAAATGCAAATCTTAGATTCAGAGGATACAGTGGAACAAGTTATACTGGCGACATGACCCTTGACGACATAAACATCTCAGCATATTCTGGTTCAGCCAAAGGCGGAGTTGTTCCCAACGGCTCAGGTTCACCATTCCACACAACTATTGCAAATCCTAGAAACTTAACAACAGACTCTTGTTTAGAAAGTATGCATGCAGGAGAATCTTGTGATATAACATGGTATGTAAATGCCACAGGACAACTAAACACAACACATACTTTTTTTGTAATATTTGAATCTAGTCTAGAAAATGTTGATGGCATTAACAGTACTTCTTTGAATATAACTATTTCCAACGGTTCATCTTCCCCTACAACGCCCACACAGACAGAGAGTGACGGTTCGCAAGGAACAGATCTCTCAAGCTACAACGAAAACACCATACAAAACGTAACGCAGTTCATTTGGCATAAGAACAATACTGGAAAAATAAAATGGAACGTTCCATTAAATCTAAGCAACAACAGAATAGGAGACGATAACAACTTAGACAACGATATTAATTTTGGAACAAACTTTGTTTCTGTTCAATCATCCACACCAGCATTCACGGGAACATCTGCCAACATAACTTTTGAGAATGTATTGTGTAGATATTGTGACGATACACATGTAATGTATGCTTCTGGTTTCCACTCAACTAAATCCGAGATATTATCTTCAGGAAATCTGTGTGGTGCAAACTGTAACAACTTCGTGTGTGAGGGTGGTACATATGGTAATTGTACATTCACCATATCCTCATTTACTGGATACGCATACGGTGGCAATGCTAATCTAACTATAGACGCCAATGACCCTGTGAATACAGGAAACGCACTAACATTCAACGCAACATACGTTAATGCTTCTTCGGGAGAGAACATAACTGGAGCAGACTGTAACTTGTCTTTAGACAATGGTAGTTCTTATGCAATGACTGAAGTTACTGGCTACTATGAATATAATCTAACGTTCATGGTAACTGATACTTACGATTATAACGTAACTTGTAACAAAACAGGATTCTCTGAACTAGTCGCCAACGACACATTCACAATAACTAGCAAAGGAGTTATTCCTGAAGATGCAGGAAATCCATTCTATACTAATGGCTCTAATCCTGTAACACCTACTAATTTATCTTGTCTACAAAACATGGCGAACGGATCCAGCTGCAATATCACTTGGTGGGTCAATGCAACCGGAGATCCTGGAAACTCGTATGTATTCTTTGCATTTGCAAACTACAGTGAAGACTCGGACATTTCTGATACATTTATTGTTAACATAACTAGTCCTCCTGAACCATATACTGGCTGTATTAATCTAACTGATACAAACACATACCAAAACAAAGTAGTCAACACAACCGACGGGTATTACATCAACGACTCCGTAACTCTTTGCCAAGACATTTATCATAGAAACGCGACTATGATTGTAATTAACAATTCAGATTTAACTTTAGACTGTAATGGTTCAACCTTAAACTTTTCAACCGAAGCTACTCTTGGATACGGCATTAATAATTCCGCAGGCCATAACAATGTTTCAATAATGAATTGCATAATAACTGAAGCTAGTGGGCCCGATGGTGGTATTAATATGGGGATTTATGCACTTAATACGAGTTATAATGCGTTTTATAATAACACAATATCAATAGTAAGTGCCCCCGCCTATGGAATGATCCTTTATGGAGATTACTTCAACATAACTCGAAATAATATATCAACATCCTTCTGGACAGAATACGCCCTCGTCTTAATTAATGTGAATCATTCCTTAGTGGATCAGAACACAATCTCCGTGGAAGATACGTTATCATCCGGAATTTCAATACATGGTGCAACAAACACTACAATCTCGAGTAATGCCGTGACAACGCAACAAGATAACGCAAATGGGTTGGAGTTTGGTTGTGCTAATAATTGTGATTTACTTAATATTGAAAATAACATCGTCACTACTTCAGGAACGCTTTCAGATCCTATTTCCTTAGAAACTTTTGGAGCTATGACCAACTGTACATTCAATAACAACACACTGATAGCAACAGATTCTGGTTCAAAAGCCATAGACATTCAATTAGCTGATGCAAACAATAATACTTTCATAAACAATAACTTATCTGCAACCGGCGCACTAACATTATATGATGGTTCAACAGGAAACAACACACTAATTTACAATAACAGTCACGCAGAGATATCCTGGACCTCGACAAATCTAACAACTGCAACAAACCTATCTATTAACTCATCAATCTTCCTAGAAAACAACTTAGCAGGTCTAACAACATCAAGCAATAATCTTGAACTTAACAACACGGCAACCATAACTCTAAAATCTGTTGCAGGACTATCATCGCCATCAACACAAAGAAACGGACAAGAGTGCGGAGCAATATGTTCTGCCGTAACCGACTTAGGATCAAACAATTACAGATTTAACGTGAGTGAATTCTCAAACTATAGTCTTGCTGGTGCGGGGGAATCTTGCGTCAACTTATCCAATACAAACACATATCAAAATAAAGTAGTCAACGTCTCTGGCACTTACTTCATAAATGACGATACAATTCTTTGTCAAGACACCTACATAGTAAACGGTACTGCGATAATCATAAACGCTTCAAATATAGAATTAGACTGTAATGGTACGACAATAAACTATTCAGGAGGGGGAGAGTTTGGATACGGCATAAATGTTACAAATCACAACAACACAATAATCAGAAACTGTTTGCTTAATCCTAATGTTCAAGTTGCCGACACGATTGGAGTCTATATTTCTGAAGACTTGAATTGCTTAATAGATAATAACACAGTCACAGAATCAGATAATAATGCAGATGGAATCTACATCTCATCATCTAACTGTACTATTTCGAATAACATTATTTCTACTTCTGTATGGGGTACCGGAACCGCTTTAACGCTTGCAGACGCAGATAATTCAACAGTAATAAATAATGCGATCTCGGAAAATTCAATAGCCAGTTATGGGATTTACATATACAACACGGATTCCACGAGATTTATAAACAATTCAATGTTTGCAGAATATGACACAATATTAATCGCATCAAGCACCAACATAACATTACGGAACAACACCCTGGATAGTGACGACGACCAGTCTATTACTCTGAATGGGGATCAGATATCGCATTTTAATCACACAATAGCCCCCAGCAACACCATAGATGGCAAGCCTATTAATTACACATTTAATGCTCACAACACGGAATATGCAGGCATAAATAATGATTATGGTGAATTTATTCTTGCGTGGTCTAACAACGTAACGATTCAAAACAGCAATTTTTCAGATGAAGGATTGTACGTAATACGGAGTAATAATTTTACACTGTACAATACAAATATCAATACAACGGGCGGAGATGCTCTTGACCTTTACTATAGTGATTATGCAAACATCTCAAACATCGTGATGGACACCACATGTCAAAATTGTCAGGGATTAAACGCAGAATACTGCGATTTCGCAAACATTGCTCACAATTCTCTGAGTGCAAACCATTCCGTCTTATTGTTAGGTTATTCCAACGACGCTACGATCTTTAACAATTCAATTAATAAACCTCTTGGCACCTGGGGTCTGCACATCAGTGCAGGAGAGAGAAACGAGATATTAATGAACACGATCAACGCATCAGGAGATGCTGTAAGGCTAATAATAAATGCAAATAACAACGTGTTATCTAATAACACAATCTATTGTGCAGATGATTGCATAATAATTAGTGCTTTATCTGGGAACAATAAACTAATTAACAACAACTTATATGAATCGGGAAGCGGATCTACGATAGAAGACACTAGCGGAGGCTCCTACCGTAATATTCTCATATACAACAACTCACTTGGTCAAATATACTGGAACCAAACAGACATAAGCTCCGATGTTAATCTATCAATAGGGGAAAACATATTTATAAACACAAATTTGGTAGGACTAATAGGCAACCCTGATGTGGGACAACTAAACACTTCTGCCATAATAGAGATAAGAAACTTAGAATATTTGCAAACGCCATATTTACTAAAGAATGGTATAAGATGCGATAACACATCTGCGTGTAACATATCTTGGAATGGATCTACTCTTGTTGCAAACGTATCTTCATTCAGCAACTACACTACATCCGGCAACAGTACGCCTGAATCTTGCGTCAATTTATCCGACGACTCAACATGGCAAGGAAAGATAACAAATGTTTCTGACACTTTATACATTAATGATGGAATGACTCTCTGTGGAGGAACATACAATTCTACTTTACTCTACGAGCCAACGATAGTAATCAATGCATCAGATATTACTTTCGATTGTGGTGGAACAATAATAAACGGACCAGGTGGAGATGGGGACGGAACTTATGGAATCAGAATTTCGGAAACAAATGTCAACATCCGTAATTGTACATTAGAATATTTCCAATATGGTTTAGCGACATATGTTGCCAACAACAGCGTAATTGAAGATAGCGAGATGAGATTCTGTAATTATGGTGTGTTTTTGAATTCAGATGCTGACAATATAACAGTGAGAGACAATTACATCTACAACAATTCGTACATAGGTATTAGATCTTGGGCCAATGGAGTTCTTTCACCAATTAATATAATAAATAATACAATACAAGATAACACTTACTGGGACTTTTATATTTATTATAATATCGGAGGAAGTGGTTGTGGTTATCTGAATGTTATTAACAATACAGGTTCCGGAAATCGGCCGATATACTTTGCTAATAGCGAAGTGCATATAGAAAATGCGGAATATTCTCAAGTTACTCTTTGTAATGCAGATGGTTCGACACTTAACAACATAACTGTGAGGGGTTCGGATGATCTATTAAACAACGGATTACAATCTCACACGTCTGATAATATAAATATAACAAACTCTAATTCCTCAGATAATTATCTTGGGGTATTGGTCTATCTCAGCACTGATGTTATATTAGAAAATAATACAATTAATGGCAATGGTAATGGAGCAACAGCGTGGATTACTAATCGTGAAGGTACTGGTGTCAATCTCGAGGATTCTTCTGCAGTAACACTATATAACAATACCATCACCAATAATAGTGGATATGGTTTGTACTTAAACGACATGGCAACATCTAACATAAGCACTAACGCCATACAAGAGAACGTAATGTTTGATGTGCGTGTAAGGGCAACAGCTGATGCATATTGTAACAATAATTTTGAAAATAACTTTGGATCTGGTAACAGATGGCTTAATTATTCAAACTCCCCGGTTAACTGGGATGATGTGACTGCATCAGAAATCATACTTTGTAATGCAGATAATTCTGTATTAAACAACATTACTGTTTTAGGATCAGACTCAATAGATAATAACTATATCACTTTAATCAGAACAGATGGCGCCACAATAAACGATACAACCTCATCAGATAATTACTATGGTATATACATGGATGAAGAAAGCAGCTCAAATATATTATCTAACCTATACATCTCCGAAAACTTACAAGGGGGAATCTATTGGGATGTCGGCGGAGGTTGTGATCATAATCGTATATTGCGATCTGAATTCGTAAACAACACCATATTTGGTGTGTTCATTAGAGATACAAATAACTCTATTTCACAATCTCAATTTAGTAGGGATGGTGTGGGTATCTATGGGGACGAAAATGGAATACTTGGTAGCAACTTCACAAACAGTGTAATATCTGTGAGAGGGAACAATAATCAAATAACTTATAACACAATCAATGTAACCAGCCTATTTTCTGATCCAACTTACGGAGTTCTACAGTTTACTCCGACTAGTAGTGGTAATAATATTTCTGGAAACATCATATACAATGCAGACCCTGAGAACACCATTTCAACATATGGTGCTGTAAGTAATACTATTTCACACAACGAAATAACTGGAAACTACTCCGCCATAGCCGGTATCTGGCTAGGAGATAACTCTGAATCTAACATTTTAATGGACAACGAAATATCTGGTCAGACTTACGGACTTATGGTTTATGAAGATGCAGTTTATAACAACATATCAGATTCAACAATTTACAACAATACCGACATAGGTATATATTTATTTGGTTGGATTGGTCATTATCCCGACGGGAATATATTTGAAAATATAACTGTCTACAACTCATCATCATATTTAGAATTTGAAAGTAGCGGTGGTACATTCACTGGAGAAAATAACTTTACTGATTTTACTATTTGTGATAATGCAACACACGGCTGTATTAGTTGGGACTTCCTTAACCTAACCTATGCATACATCAACGATAGCAATACAATATTAGACTCCGAATTCGTTTCATTAAACACATCAGAAAGAGGGGCAGAACAACTAAACTTCTCTGCAAACATATCTATATCAACTTCAACTTGCGAAAACTTAGAGTACTTCAACTTATCTGGCTTCCCTGAAAACAGATCTATAATTACCATAGCAGGAACCACCTTTACACCCTCATACACAAACTGTTCTGGAAACTTAGCAACATTCTCTGTAGATCACTTCTCTGGCTACACCGTCGATGAAGCTCCTGGCGGAGACTCTTGCGTTAACTTATCAAATCCATCAACATACCAGGGTAAAGTAGTTAATGTTTCTGATGAATTCTACGTTAATGATGACATAACATTATGTCAAGGA